>Ga0308170_10000057_pt1 | contig 260405 bp, 238 predicted proteins | sample PhyBR2_2_FD_202136 | JGI IMG/M metagenome (GOLD analysis project Ga0308170, IMG submission 202136) | Phyllosphere microbial communities from UC Gill Tract Community Farm, Albany, California, United States - DLSLSB.R2 | ecosystem: Host-associated > Plants > Phyllosphere > Unclassified | place... | reverse complement strand
CAGCCGCGAAGCGCAACGCCAGGCTGATGCCCGGGCAGGCGACCACCTGATGTGGCTGCAGCATCCGCGCCTGCTTGCAGCGCTGGATCTCTATGACCAGGAAGACCTCACCAGCGGTCTGTGCTTTCGGCCTGTGCGTGCTGGGTATGAAAGGCACCGTCAAAGGCGCGCAGTTGCTCAGCCGTTGGTGGCAGAGCGGCGAAGTTGAAGCGAGCAACTTGGCCATGCGCGCTTATGTGTTCAATCAGAAATCGGTTGCCGAGGTACTGGCAAAGACCCAAAGCGATATGCGCATTCTCCACGGGCCAGCGGACGACTGGCAAAAACTGGAAACCGCACTGCAACAAGCCAAGGCACTGGCGGCGCAATTCAGCGCAATCGACGGCCATTTGGAGCAGTTAGCCCAACATGGCCACGTCAATACTGCCGGCGCACTGGCCTGGATTGGTCATCTAGGGCGTGAAGCCCTGAGCGCCGGTGCGCCCAACGCTGTAGACCGAGCACTGCATAGGCGTCTGGTAACTCTTCTTACTGCTTCGCTGGGTGAGCAAGCCCTCAACCTGCGCATGGCCGAACACGCCCAAGCCGGCCACACCCCCTCACCGGGCCGCGTTGCCGCACCGATCATGCGCCGGCTTGATCAGGCCTATGTCGACAGCCTGAGCGGCGCGCACAGCAACAGCTTCTACCGCCTGAGGGTCAGCAGCGCGCTGCTGTTGCTGGAAGCGAGTCTGTTGCTGCTGCAAGGCAGGCGAGAAGATAAGGATCGATGGTTCTGGAGCGAGGTGGCTGCGGGGGCGTTGACGAGCGCGGCGGCGGGGATGGAGCAGGCACTGGCATCTCTTGACCGTAGGGGGGTCTTAGCGAGGGGAGCGAATATAAGCCTAGGGCGGTATCGAGTCTGGGGGGCCGCAATGGCCAGCGTAGGAGGGATAGTGAGCATCGCCTGGGATATCAGCGATGCAGTCAGTATGGCTGCCATAAGCGGGCCTACACGCGATTCCAAAAAACGACTGTTAGTCGGCGCTTACTCTGCGAGGGCAATCGCGACATTGTCCCTTATCAGCGGGCAGGGAGAAATCGCGTTCTCTCAAGCTGGTGCCTACTTTCAATGGCTAGCTCAAAGTCTGCGGAGTAAAAATCTCAGCGGATCTGCAAGGATTTTTGCTTCATGGTCCAATATCTTGGCAGGCAATCGCCAACTTTTACTAATACTAAATTGTATGAGTTGGATAGGCGGCGCGATCGCGATCATCATAACGCTAGCTATCCTGATTATCGATGAGAACGCTTTTGAAAAATGGTGCGACAGGTGCTGCTTTAGCCGAAACAGCGGCAGCAAACGCTATGACTTAGATCATGAAGAACTCGCCGCATTAGCCAATCCTATTCCGGAGATTCTTTGATGTTCTTTTTTGAGTGGGGTTATTGGCAGTCCGTCATAAAGCCCAACACCAAGGAGCCCAGCAAAAAGTCACCTACCAAAATTAATTCCGTGAACATCCCCGCGTACGAAAGCGATGAAATCGAGGCACTGACAGCAGCGCGATTGAGCGCAAGCCCGACGCCTAATACAAGAGGGCCAACTTACGTATTCAATCACGACATATTGGAGATGCGATGCGGTATGTGGCAGGAAAAACGGGGCCTTATTACTATAATTTCGTTAGCAATTATTTTCGTTATCTGCATCGGTTTCACAGGAGCAGCATTCTTCGCCTGGGCAGTACCGTATCGCCATCCAACCAATGGCAGCACGGTAGATATCGGCGCACTCGTGCTGAGCACTTACCTCGGTCTTGTTAGTGCATGTCTGGCGCTAGGCTATCTAAAACTCGGCCTCCCAATGTCCAGACTGGAAATATTCACATCACGCCAACTGCTTGTACGATTCAATCGCAGCACTCAGCAGGTATATCTACACCGCCCCAACTACTGCGGCGGCATAGTGACATTGCCATGGATCGGGGTCTGTAGTTCAGGGGCGAACAGTAGCTCTTCAATTGCAGGAGGTGTCGGACTGCCTCTATTTCTTCACTGGCCTAGAGCGTTTACTCTGAGCCATTACCCAGAGTGTGCATGGGTCGGCAAAGCAGGAAACAATCAATCTGAAATCCAGGCCGAATGGGAATTCATCCGTCGCTTCATGGACGAAGGCCCCGGGGGCCTCCCCCGCCCACGCATCACCTCACACTTCCCATGGCCATGGCAGGCATTCACTCCGCAGTTCGAGGGCCTTACTCATTACTTCTGGAATTCGTCGCGGATCATCAAGTTAGGCCTTGTTCTTATCTCGCCCGCCTTCCTCATCCTCGGTTTGGGCCACTGGCTAAGCCTGCTGCTGTGCTGGAAACCGCGCTGGCCAAAAATCATCCGCGAAGCAGGACTACCCGGTAAACCCATCCCGCCGCTAACCACTTTGGCCGACAGGCCGCCTCATATCCAGGAGCGCCTGCGTGAGAACGCCCATCTTTGGGCCATCCGCCCGGGCCAGCGGCCGGCGAGAAAACCACGGAACCCCCGCCGTCGTCCCAAGGCCGATTCCGCGTTATCGCCAGCCGGAGCGTCTAGCCGGAATGAGACAAACGCCTCGGCACAAACTCCCTCCCTCGATCAGGGAATTGAGCGCTATGACAGTGAGCGTTGAAACAAATTGCGCAGGTACCACCTGATGTGGCTGCAGCATCCCAGATTGCTTGCAGCGCTTGATCTCTATGATCAGGAAGATCTCACCAGCGGTCTGTGCTTTGCGCACCAGACCGGCCTCTGCGTGCTGAGTATGGAAGGCACCGTCAAAGGCGAGCAATTGCTCAGCCGCTGGTGGCAGAGCGGCGAAGTTGAAGCGAGCAACTTGGCCATGCGCGCTTATGTGTTCAATCAGAAATCGGTTGCCGAGGTACTGGCAAAGACCCAAAGCGATCTGCGCATTCTCCACGGGCCAGCGGACGACTGGCAAAAACTGGAAACCGCATTGCAACAAGCCAAGGCACTGGCGGCGCAATTCAGTGCAATCGACGGCCATTTGGAGCAGTTAGCCCAACACGGTCACGTCAATACTGCCGGCGCACTGGCCTGGATTGGTCATTTAGGGCGTGAAGCCCTGAGCGCCGGTGCGCCCAACGCTGTAGACCGAGCACTGCATAGGCGTCTGGTAACCCTCCTCACTGCTTCGCTGGGTGAGCAAGCCCTCAACCTGCGCATGGCCGAACACGCCCAAGCCGGCCACACCCCCTCACCGGGCCGCGTTGCCGCACCGATCATGCGCCGGCTTGATCAGGCCTATGTCGACAGCCTGAACGGCGCGCACAGCAACAGCTTCTACCGCCTGAGGGTCAGCAGCGCGCTGCTGTTGCTGGAAGCGAGTCTGTTGCTGCTGCAAGGCAGGCGAGAAGATAAGAATCGACGGTTCTGGAGCGAGGTGGCTGCGGGGGCGTTGACGAGCGCGGCGGCGGGGATGGAGCTGTTGGCGGTGGGGACAGAGCAGGTGTTTGGCGAGTTTGGCAACGGCTCCGCGATTGGGCGTGGATCAAGGATCAGCTTGGGACGTTACCGGTTTTGGGGAGCGGTTATGGCAAGCGCTGGCGGGCTCGTGAGTATTTGGTGGGATATCGATGATGCTTTACAGGTAACTGACAAGCTGTTTCTACCCCGCTCGAGAAGAAACCTGCTGTCCAGCGCATACATAGCCCGAGTGGTTGCGACTTCCACAATGCTAGCAGGGCAGGGTGGATTGGCGTTTGCTCAAGCCAGCGCCTACTTTAGATGGCTGGCGATGTCCCGGCAGGCGTCATCAGTTGCAGATCTCTTTAATTATCTTTCCGGACTGTCTACACGCATAGCCTCTCATCAAGGTGCCACTCTCCTATTCGGTAGAATGATCTGGATAGGTGGGGTTGTTGTGATAGTTGCAAACGTCCTGATTTTTATTTTAGATGATGATGCATTAGAAAAATGGTGCGTCAAGAGTTGCTTCAGTCGACTCGACGGGAAGAGATTCGGCAATAATGGCGAAGAGCTTTCGGAATTATTCAACGCCATTCAAGGCGTGCTGTAATGTATTTTCTTCAATGGTTGTCGTGGCAGGGCATGCTGGAAACTCCAGCCGCTAGAAGAAATGACAGCGCCAGTGATCAATTACATAAAAAACCGCGAAACGCTCCTTACGAGAGCGATATCACGGAAGAGCATATTGCTTCCCGATTAAGTGTAAGCACTACACCTAGGACCAGAGGTCCAGTCTTCGCATGTAGCAATCATGTATTGGAGCTTCGCTGCGGTCTATGGGAAGCCAAAAGAGGATTGCTCACCATTCTGACGGCTACCGTCGTACGGGTGCTTTCAGGCTTTTTGTACATCCTCATCACACTTTCCATTGAACACGTTAACGCCGTATTGGAAAACACCGGAGAGCAGCACTGGAGTACTGTACTTTTAATAATAGCGTTAGGCTTTCTTACGCTAGCAGGAGGGTATCTTTACTTGAAGTACGGCCTGCGCTTTACCCGCCTCGAAATATTCACCTCCCGGCACATGCTAATCAGATTCAATCGTACGACTCAGCAGGTCCATCTTCATAGGCCAAGTTATTGCGGAGGTATTGTCACTTTGCCTTGGGAGGGTGTGATTTATTCCGGGATAAACTTGAAATCCAATGCTGCAGGGATGGGTACTCCATTAAGCCTCCACTGGCCGGTCAGCGTAACCGGTACTTTGCACCCAGAGTTCGCTTTCGTCGGCAAGATGTGCAACACCTCATCTGAAATGCACGACGAGTGGGAATTCATCCGCCGTTTTATGGAGTCAGGCCCCGAAGGCCTCCCGCGCCCACGAATTACCTCACACTTCCCTTGGCCATGGCAGGCATTCACCCCGCAATTCGAGGGGCTTACCCACTACTTCCGTCATTCTTCGCGGATCATCAAGATAGGCCTTGTTCTTATTTCGCCCGCCTTCCTAATTCTCGGTCTAAGCCACTGGCTAAGCCTACTGCTGTGCTGGAAACCGCGCTGGCCAAAAATCATCCGCGAAGCAGGACTGCCTGGTAAACCCATCCCGCCGCTAACCACTTTGGCCGACAGGCCGCCTCACATTCAGGAACGCCTGCGTGAGAACGCCCATCTATGGGCCGTGCGCCCAGGCCAGCGGCCGGCGAAAAAACCACGCGCTGCCCGTAGGCCAGCGAAAGCCGACAATCGATGCTCCACAGCTGAGGCGTCTTTCACCGATGAACTCCACCGTTCTGATGGACACTCTCGGTAAGCCCCCCACGTCCAGCGCAAAAGCACTCATATTCAACCCATAAAAAACCCCACATCAAAGTGGGGTCGTTTCACAGCGGATTCAGCTCAAGACAAAATCAATTGCCCTTCACCGACCGCCCATCAACCGTACCATCCTGCAGCACGATCACGTATTCCTTGCCATCAGTCTCAACCTGACGCAACTGCACCAGCAGATAATCCCAATCCTTGGCGAACCAAAGCTCGGTAATCCGCTTGCTCTGGCTAGGATCACGCACGCGCTCGACCTTGATCGCATCGACCTGCCCAGTCTTGGTAGTCACCTTCTCAGTGCCCAAAACCCGGAAGTCATAGGTATCGATCTCATCGCCATCGACGACCTGATACGACACACTCTTCTTGCCCGCCGCCACGTCATGCTGCAGTGCCAGCTGATACGAAGACTTGTCCAGCACGCCACGATTCAACGGCAGACTCACCGCATCACCACGGTCGCTACCGGTGACTTTCTTGCTCGCCCAGTCAAAGTCCAGATCGACTTTCTTTGCCTTGCCCAGGCCACCGCGTTCGAAGTGGTAGGTCTGCGGCAACAACGCATCCTTGTCCACCCGTACGGTGCTTTGCTCGGTCAAGCTGGCAATCATCATCGAAGCCTTGAAGTTCAGGCTCCAGGTCCCGTTGGCATTCTTCACCAGGCTACGCTCGGCGGTGCCGCTCATGGGCAGCTGCTTCCAGTCGGCGGTGTAGCTGGCCGAGAAGGGCTTCAGATCAGCTGCCTGAAGAGGCAGGGCAAGCACGGCGAGAGCCATCAGCAGGGCGCGACGCATAAAATCTCCTAGGGACGAATCAAGTGACCGCTGGCCGCCAGCGGCTGGCCATCCAGTAACGCACCGTGCTCGCACAGACGCAAGCGTCCTTCGGCGAACCAGCGCACCGCCAGCGGGTAGATCTGGTGTTCCTGGTGGTGAACCCGGGCTGCCAGGCTTTGCACGGTGTCATCTGCTGCCACCGCAACCACTGCCTGTACGACCAGAGGCCCGCCATCGAGTTCCTCGGTGACAAAGTGCACGCTGCAACCGTGCTCGCCATCACCCGCTTCCAGAGCGCGCTGGTGGGTATGCAGGCCTTTGTACTTGGGCAGCAACGAAGGGTGGATATTCAGCAGGCGGCCTTGGTAGTGACGCACGAAACCGCCGCTGAGGATGCGCATGAAACCGGCGAGCACCACCAGGTCCGGGGTGAAGCCGTCGATCAGCGCCATCAGCGCTGTATCGAATGCCTCACGACCGGTGAAACCCTGATGCTCCAGCACCGCAGTCGCGATGCCGGTCGCTTTGGCCCGTTCCAGGCCATAGGCATCGGCGCGGTTGGAGATCACTGCGCAGATGCGCACCGGACCGTCTGGCTTACAGCTGTCGAGCAGCGCCTGCAGGTTGCTGCCGGAACCCGACAGCAACACCACAACATTACAGGTCTTGCCCGGCATCAGTGCGCCTTGAGGTTCTGCAGGTCGACCTGAGGTGCGCCTTCGGCGGCATCGGCGATCTGACCGATCACCCATGGCTGCTCACCGGCTGCACGCAACACGTTGAGGGCGTTTTCGACCTGGTCCTGGCCAACGCAGATGACCATGCCCACGCCGCAGTTCAGGACGCGGTGCATTTCGTGCTCGTCGACGTTGCCTTTTTCCTGGAGGAAATCGAACACTACCGGACGCTGCCAGCTGGCCACGTCGATGATCGCCTGGGCGTTTTTCGGCAGGACGCGCGGGATGTTGTCGAGCAGGCCACCACCGGTGATGTGGGCCATGGCCTTGACGGCGCCAGTGTCCTTGATCAGCTTGAGCAGCGGCTTGACGTAGATGCGCGTTGGCGCCATCAGCAGGTCGGCCAGCGGCTTGCCGTCGAGCTGGGTGCTCTCGATGTCGGTCGCGGAGACTTCGAGGATCTTGCGGATCAGCGAGTAGCCGTTGGAGTGCGGGCCGGACGAAGGCAGGGCGATCAAGGCGTCACCGCTGGCGACTTTCGAGCCATCGATGATCTCGGCTTTTTCGACCACACCGACGCAGAAGCCGGCCAGATCGTAGTCTTCACCTTCGTACATGCCAGGCATCTCGGCGGTTTCACCACCGACCAGCGAGCAGCCAGCCAGCTCGCAACCTGCACCAATACCGGTTACCACGGTCGCTGCAACGTCAACGTTGAGCTTGCCGGTAGCGTAGTAGTCGAGGAAGAACAGCGGCTCGGCGCCGCAGACGATCAGGTCGTTGACGCACATGGCGACCAGGTCCTGGCCGATGCTGTCGTGGCGGTTCAGGTTCAGTGCCAGGCGCAGCTTGGTGCCGACGCCGTCGGTGCCGGAGACCAGCACCGGCTGTTTGTAGCCGGCCGGGATCTCGCAGAGGGCGCCAAAGCCGCCCAGGCCACCCATGACCTCAGGGCGTGCGGTGCGCTTGGCCACGCCCTTGATGCGTTCGACCAGTGCTTCGCCGGCGTCGATGTCTACACCGGCGTCTTTGTAGCTCAGGGAGGGTTGCTTGCTCATTGATCCAGGCCTTTAGAGGTAGGGATACGGAAAAACGACCGCGACGGCCAAGGCCGGCTGTTGCAGCGGCGGCTGCCTGTTCGTCACTGGTCTGCGAAGGCGCGCGATTTTATCAGGGTTGCCGGGCAGCGGCCATCCTCAGGCCGACGGGCAGGGCGGTAAATGTTTAAAAACATCCTTTCATGGGCCGCGACTGGTTGCCTGACCGGTCGCTGTATAAGGTATAGGTATGGCGCGGGGACAAAATTGCCGGCGGACGGAGCGATCGACAGGCGCTGCGGTCACAGCCAGCAGGTACGGGCTCCGCGCCCTCGTTCATCTGGACAGGAATCCTCCATGCGTTTTCTCAATTACCTGGCTGCCGGTTGCCTCGCCTTGCTGGCCAGTGCGGCCCAGGCCGAAAGTGTTGCCGGGCTTTATCAAGTACGTGAAACGGTCGATGGCCAGGGCAGCGAGGCACGCTCCCAGGCCACAGCACGTGCGCTCGACACGTTGATCCTGCGTCTGACCGGCGATCCGAAGGCGCCGCAGTCGCCAGCCCTGGCCGCGCTGCGCAAGGACCCGCAACAGATCATCAATCAGGTCGGCAACGAGGCCGGCCCGCCCGAGAGCGTGCTGGTCGAGTTTGACGCAGGCAGTACCGAGCGTGCCTTGCGTCAGGCTGGCCTGGCCTTGTGGGGCAGCAATCGGCCGTCGATCCTCAGCTGGTGGTTGAACGACAGCGTCGACGGCAGCAGCCTGGTCGGCGACGGCCAGAGCGCCGCTGAGCCGCTACGCCGCGCTGCGCAACATCGCGGCCTGCCGCTGCGCTTGCCGTTGGCCGACCTGCAGGAGCAATTGGTCGCCAATGCCAAGCAGCTGGAAGGCAAGGATCCAAGCGCGCTGCGCGAAGCTTCCGAGCGTTACGCTGCCGATGCGCTGTTGGCCGTGCACGCTCATGAAGCCGACGGCAAGTGGCAGGGCAAATGGCAGCTATGGCTGGGTGATCAACGTGAGCAAGGCGATGCCGAAGGCGCTGATCAGGCTGCCTTGGCCGACGCGGTGATGCTGGCGGTGAGTACTCGTCTGGCGCCGCGCTATATCACTCGACCGGGTGCCAGCAGTGAGCTGCTGGTGCAGGTACAAGGCATGAACCTCAAACGTTATGCCGAGCTCAGCCGCGTGCTCGAACCCTACGGTCCGCGCCTGCAACTGGCCGATGGCGACAAGCTGACCTATCAGGTCAGCGGCAACCGCGAGCAACTGCGCGCCCAGCTGGGCCTGGCCAAACTCCGTGAACTGCCAGCCGAACCGGCCGCCGCCGCACCTGCAGCCCCTGTTACAAATGAACCAGCCGGGGCTGCGCGAGCTCCGGCAGCGAAACCTTTCGATGGCTTGCGCTTTGCCTGGTAAGAGAAAACATGAACATGATGACTGATCAGCGTCGCTGGGTATGGCTGGGCGTGGCCCTGGTAGTGGCGGTACTGCTGTATAGCCTGCACAACATCTTGTCGCCGTTTCTGGTCGGCATCCTTCTGGCGTATCTGGCTGACCCGTTGGTCGACCGCCTGGAGCGGGCGGGTCTGTCTCGCACCTGGGGCGTAGTGGTGGTGTTCGCCTTGTTCACGCTGATCTTCATGGCCTTGCTGCTAGTGCTGATCCCGATGCTGGCCAAGCAGCTGGTACGCCTGTACGAGCTGACGCCGCAGATGCTCGACTGGCTGCAGCATGTGGCGCTGCCGTGGGTGCAAACCCGCTTGGGGCTGGCCGATGGTTTCTGGAAGTTTGACAAGATCAAGGCCGCCATCAGCGAGCATATGGGCCAGACCACCGACATTGTCAGTGCGGTACTGAGTCAGGCCACGGCGTCGAGCCTGGCCCTGCTGGCTTGGCTGGCCAATCTGGTGCTGATCCCGGTAGTGGGCTTTTACCTGCTGCGTGACTGGGACCTGATGATGGCCAAGCTGCGCAGCCTGCTGCCGCGTCAGCGCGAAGAGCAGATCGTCGAGCTGGCAGGCGAATGCCACGAAGTGCTTGGTGCATTTGTTCGTGGGCAGTTGCTGGTGATGCTGGCGCTGGGGGTGATCTATGCCGGTGGCCTGATGCTGCTCGGCCTGGAGCTTGGCTTGTTGATCGGCCTGCTGGCCGGCCTTGCTGCGATCGTGCCTTATATGGGCTTCATCATCGGCATTGGCGCGGCGTTGATTGCCGGGCTGTTCCAGTTCGGCGGTGACCTCTATCCGATGCTGGGTATCGTTGCTGTGTTCATGATCGGCCAAGCGCTTGAGGGCATGGTCCTGACTCCGCTGCTGGTAGGCGACCGGATTGGCCTGCACCCGGTGGCGGTGATCTTTGCCATCCTCGCCGGCGGTGAGCTGTTTGGCTTCACCGGTGTCCTGCTGGCCTTGCCGGTAGCCGCGGTGATCATGGTGCTGCTGCGCCATGCCCACGAGATGTACAAGGAGTCGGACCTGTACGGCGGCGAAGAAGACCCTCAGCTTTAACGCGGGGGAGGGGGCTGCGAGTACAGCCCCGCTTCGGTGCAAGCCCTTGATTTTACTTGCCCTCTCGCCGGCGCTGATTGTGCCGCCCGCGCTGCAGGTATAGACTTTGCAGACTTTCCTCCAAGGCCCCGTGGTCCTCGTGACCGTCAGCCCAGCATGAAACCGATCCAGTTGCCCCTGGGTGTGCGTCTGCGAGATGACGCCACCTTCATCAACTACTATCCGGGCGCCAATGCCGCAGCACTGGGCTATGTCGAGCGCTTGTGCGAAGCCGACGCCGGCTGGACCGAGAGCCTCATCTATCTATGGGGCAAGCAGGGTGTGGGTCGCACCCACCTGTTGCAGGCTGCCACCCAGCGTTTCCAGCAGCGCGGAGAGCTGGCGGTCTACCTGCCCCTGGCGCAGTTGCTCGATCGCGGTATCGAGCTGCTCGATCACCTCGAACAGTACGAGCTGGTGTGCATCGACGATCTGCATGTGATCGCTGGTAAAGCCGACTGGGAAGAGGCCATGTTCCATCTGTTCAACCGCCTGCGCGACAGCGGCCGACGCTTGCTGCTGGCCGCATCCAGTTCGCCGCGCGAATTGCCGATCAAGCTTGCCGACCTCAAGTCGCGCCTGACCCTGGCGCTGATCTTCCAGATGCGCGGGCTGTCCGATGAAGACAAGCTGCGCGCCCTGCAACTGCGTGCCTCGCGCCGCGGTTTGCACCTGACCGACGAGGTCGGCCATTTCATCCTCACCCGCGGCGCGCGCAGCATGAGTGCGTTGTTCGATCTGCTCGAGCGGCTTGATCAGGCCTCGCTGCAGGCTCAGCGCAAGCTAACCATCCCTTTTCTGAAAGAAACTCTGGGCTGGTAAAGCCCTGAAACCAGCGGGCTACAGCGGAAAAATGGAAAAGTCACATTTTTTTCGATAAAATTTGCAAATGACCTTGATAGAAGGCATAGTCGCAGCCTCATTTAGAACTAAAGACACGGTCGTGCACATGCTCAAGCACTTCGCACCCCTCGTGCCACTCGCACTTGTGACCCTGCTTTTTGGCTGCGCGGCGCATAGCCCGGTTTCCCAGCCCCAGGATCACCCTCAGGTTGCCGCACATTCTGCGGACTTGATCAAACCTTCTGCTTCTTCGGTCTTCGGCGAAGAGCCAATGGCTACCGACGAAGACCTCGAGGCGTTCTCCAGCAGCAAACCTTACCAGTTGCCAGTCCTTGCCGACAGCATCCTGGAGCGCGGCATGGCCTTGATCGGCACCCGCTATCGCTTTGGCGGCACTTCGGAGAAGTCCGGTTTCGATTGCAGCGGTTTCATCGGTTATCTGTTCCGCGAAGAGGCTGGCATGAACCTGCCACGCTCGACCCGCGAGATGATCAACGTCGATGCACCCAAAGTAGCCCGCAACAAGCTCAAGCCAGGCGACCTGCTGTTCTTCAGCACTAACGGTCGCGGTCGCGTAAGCCATGCCGGCATCTACCTGGGTGACAATCAGTTCATCCACTCGAGCAGCCGTCGCAGCGGTGGTGTGCGTATCGATAATCTCCAGGATCGTTACTGGAGCAAGACCTTTATCGAGGCCAAGCGCGCCCTGGCCATGGCGCCAACGATGATCTCGCGTAACTGATAGCCAGTTGCTATATTCGCACGGCGGCGATGCTTAAAAAGCTCGCCGCCGTGCGCATTTACAGAAAGCGTCTAATCTAATTTCTCAACTCTTTTCGACTGCGGTCGATCGGCCTCTTACAGGAAGTTTCAGCCATGGTGACAGTGGCGCGCTTCGCATTTCTTTCGCTGGTGGCGATGCTCGCTGCCTGCTCCAGCCGTGCTCCGGCACCGGCACCTGTGGTTCAGCCACAAATCACCTTCAATCAACAAACCAGCTCTTCGCCGGTTGCGGCGGATGTGTTGTTCCGGGCTATCGGGTTGGTTGGCACGCCTTATCGCTGGGGCGGCAATACGCCGGATTCGGGGTTTGATTGCAGTGGGCTGATTGGCTATGTGTACCGGGATGCTGCTGGTATCAGTTTGCCGCGGTCGACTCGCGAGATGATTGTGATGCGGGCGCCTAGCATTGATGTCAATTCGCTGCAGTCGGGGGATTTGGTGTTCTTTGCTACCGGGGGCGGCTCGCAGGTTAGCCATGCCGGGATCTATGTCGGGGAAGGGCGCTTTGTGCATGCGCCGCGGACTGGCGGGACTGTGCGGTTGGATTATCTGAGTAATAGCTATTGGGCCAAGGCGTATTTGCAGGCCAAGCGGATATTGCCGGCAGGGCATTTGGCGCAGAATCCCTGAATTAGCGACCTACGCGGTCCCTGTGGGAGCGGCCTTTAGCCGCGAAGGGCTGCGTAGCGGCCCCGGTGATCTCTGGTCGTTCACTGGTGCTGCGTGCTTATCCATTCTCTGTGGTGGCCTTGCGGGCCCCTTTCGCCCTTACGGCGAGTCACTTTTTTGGCAAACGCCCCAAAAAAGTAACCAAAAAAATGCTGGGCTCCACATCCGGCCCCTTCGCTGCGCTGCGGGGTTCCCTCGCTCCGGTCTTGCTCCCGGGAGGGCCGCGCTGTACGGGCCATCCTGGCCCGCAGCGCTTGCCGGCCATCCATGGCCGCCACCTCCCTTCGCAAGACCTGCGCTCGGCCTCCTGAGTCGCCGGTGGATCAAGATCAAAAGCAGATCAAGAGCACGCCTCGCTTCGCTGGCGCAGATCAAGAGCACCCCTCGCTTCGCTGGCGCAGATCAAGAGCGAAAGTCAAAAGCCGGGGCTGCTCAGCGCTCTCATTGCTTTGCTGCGCTCACACGCCAAATCACATTGCCCACATCATCCGCTACCAGCACGCCCTCGCGCTGATCGCTGACCACGCCAACCGGTCGGCCCATTGCCTCACCTTGTTCACTCAAGAAACCGCTCAGTAGGTCCAGCGCCTGGCCTGCTGGCTTGCCGTCCGCATCGAACGGCACAAAGATCACTTTGTAACCACTGTGTGGCTTGCGGTTCCACGAGCCGTGTTGACCAATCAGCGCGCCACGGCCAAACGGTGCGGGCAACAAACCTGGCTCGATAAACGCCAGGCCAAGCGAAGCGGTATGTGGCCCCACAGCGTAATCCGGTACCAGCGCCTGGGCGACTTTGGCCGGGTCTTGTGGTTGCACCCGCACGTCCACGTGCTGCCCGTAGTAGCTGTATGGCCAGCCGTAGAAACCGCCATCCTTGACCGAGGTGATGTAGTCCGGGACCAGGTCGCTGCCGATCTCGTCGCGCTCGTTGACCGCCGTCCATAGCGCCCCGGATTGCGGCTGCCAGGCCAATCCATTCGGGTTGCGCAGCCCGGAGGCGAAGATGCGGTGGCTGCCGGTTGCGCGGTCCACTTCCCAGATCGCCGCGCGGCCTTGCTCTTGCTGCATGCCGTTCTCTGCCACGTTGCTGTTGGAGCCTACCGTGACGTACAGCTTGCGCCCGTCGGGGCTGGCGATCACGTTCTTGGTCCAGTGGTGATTGAGGGTGCCACCCGGCAGGTCGGTGACCTTCTGCCCGCGGCCGTCGATCTGCAACGCATCGGTCACGTAATCGAAGCGCAGCAGCTTGTCGGTGTCGGCGATGTACAGGTCCTTGCCTACCAGCACCATGCCGAAGGGCGAGTTGAGCCCTTCGATAAAGCGGCTGCGGGTTTCGGCGACGCCGTCATGGTCGCGGTCGCGCAGCAGGGTGATGCGGTTGGCGGTGGGGACGCCGGCACCGGCCTTGGACATGGCTCGTTTCATGAACCAGCCGCGCAGGCCTTTGCCGTCGTCCGGCTTGGCCGGTGCGTTGGTTTCGGCGACCAGCACGTCGCCATTGGGCAGCACATACAGCCAGCGCGGATGGTCGAGATGGTCGGCAAACAGCGCAACCTGAGTGCCGGCCGCTGCAACCGGTTTGCCACCCTGCGGCCAGCCGACCGCCGGCGCGACGTTGACGGTTGGCAACAGGGTTTTGTTTGGCGCCGGTAACTGCGGTGTGGGGCCGATGCCATCGTTGACTCTGAGGCTGGCGGTCTCGCCGCAGCCGCCGAGGCCTGCGAGCAAGGCGAGCACAACGGCACTGCGCATTCTGTCCATGGACGGGCTCTCGACAAGGGCTATGGCATACAGAACCATAGCCGCCGGGCGAGGTTCAACCCGGCGCGGCGCAGGGCTGCTTCACGCTTGCTTGAACAGCAATGCAACACCTGGGAAATACTGGCCGTGCTCGTTGTGCAGCTTGCGATAGGCGTACGGGAAGTACCAGGCCACGGCGCAGCTGGTGTGCTTTTGCAGGTCATCGACCAGGTCCTGGAGTTCTTCCGGGCTGGCGTGCTGGCCGGCTTTCCACGGGCTGACGAACAGCGCCCCGGCTTTGAGCTGGCTTGCATAGGCAATCGGCTTGGCGGCGCTGGTGGTTTCTTGCAGGGCCGCGGTCAGGTCGAGCCGGGCGATGCGCGGCCAGCGCTGGCTGGCGTGCAGGTGGATCGACTCCTCGGCGGTGCTGATGGCCAGGTCACAACGGCCTTCGCGCTCGCCTTCTTCGCGTTGCTTGCTGCTGGCAAACTGGGTCAGGGCGACCAGCTCGGCTTGCCAGGCAGCCGCAGCCAGCAGGCCGACGTTGGCCGCTGTGCCATGCCAGTAAGGCGCGTCGCTGGCATGGTTGAGTTCGGCGAAGCGATCGATGCAGTCGACCCAGCGCTCCAGGGCAGGACGCAAAAACTCCAGGCGCGGGTTGTTGATGATCAGACCTTGCATGCTGCGTACTCCTTATTGTGATTATCGCGGTCAGCTACAGTGATGGCGATATGATGTCAATGCTAGCAGTCTGCGCTGTGCTGTCGAATCGGCCATTGATCCAGGCCAAACCGGCCTTGTTTCATTGACGCTCCCGGTGCAACCCTCTAACCTTCGCGGCGTGTTTCAGGTGCCCTGCGGACTGCGGTCTTGCGGGGTGAAACTGGGAAGCCGGTACCAGTCCGGCGCTGCCCCCGCAACGGTAGGTGAGCCGCGTACGTAGCGCTCACGAGCCCGGAGACCGGCCTGTTACTGTCAACGGCATCACGGAGGGTGATGCACAGTTCACTGTGGTTTGCGCCACGGCGCCTGCGCGTTCTCCGTTTGCCTGCCTTTCGATCTGTCGCCGCCCGGTGCGCGCGCAGGCACTTGCGGAGAACCTTATGAGCGACAACCCCGAACTCGACGAACGCCACCTGGCGCGCATGCAGCGCAAAAAGGCGATCATCGACGAGCGCATCGCCAACTCTCCCAATCAATGCGGCCTGCTGCTGGTGCTGACCGGTAATGGCAAGGGCAAAAGCAGCTCGGCTTTCGGCATGCTCGCCCGCGCGCTGGGCCATGACATGCAGTGCGGCGTGGTGCAGTTCATCAAGGGCCGCAACAGCACCGGCGAGGAGCTGTTCTTCCGCCGTTTCCCCGAGCAGGTGCGCTACCACGTGATGGGCGAGGGCTTTACCTGGGAAACCCAGGACCGCCAGCGCGACATCGCCGCGGCAGAAGCCGCCTGGGCGGTATCGCGGCAAATGTTGCAGGACCCGTCGATTCATTTCGTTGTGCTGGATGAGCTGAACATCGCCCTCAAGCATGGTTATCTCGACCTGGACCAGGTGCTCAGTGACATTCAGGCTCGTCCGCCAATGCAGCACGTGATCGTCACCGGCCGCGGCGCCAAACCGGAAATGGTCGAACTGGCCGACACCGTCACCGAGATGGGCATGCTCAAGCACGCCTTCCAGGCCGGTATCCGCGCGCAGAAGGGCGTGGAACTATGAGTGACCCGCGCCAGTGCCCGGCGGTGCTGATCGCAGCGCCCGCTTCCGGGCAGGGCAAGACCACCGTGACCGCAGCCCTGGCGCGCCTGCACCGCAACCTCGGGCGCAAGGTGCGGGTGTTCAAGTGCGGTCCGGACTTTCTCGACCCAATGATTCTGGAACGGGCCAGCGGCGCGCCGGTGTACCAGCTCGATCTGTGGATGATCGGCGCGCAAGAGAGCCGGCGACTGCTCTGGGAAGCTGCCGCCGAGGCCGACCTGATCCTCATCGAAGGGGTCATGGGCTTGTTCGATGGCACTCCGTCCAGCGCTGATCTGGCGCGCCATTTCGGCGTGCCGGTGCTGGCGGTGATCGACGGTACCGCCATGGCCCAGACCTTTGGTGCGCTGGCCCTGGGCCTGGCACGCTACCAGGCCGATCTGCCGTTCGCCGGGGTGCTGGCCAATCGGGTTGGCAGCCTGCGCCACGCGCAACTACTTGAAGGCAGCCTGACCGAAGGCCTGCGCTGGTACGGCGGGCTGTCGCGCGAGCGCGGCATCGAGCTGCCCAGTCGCCACCTGGGCCTGGTGCAAGCCAGCGAACTGAACGACCTTGACCAGCGCCTCGACGCCGCCGCCGAGGCCCTGGCTGGCAGCTGCGATGCCGCGCTGCCGCCAGCGGTGAGCTTCGATGGCCCCGCTTTGCCAGCACCGTTGCCCTCGCTGGCTGGGGTGCGCATTGGCGTAGCGCAGGACGAAGCGTTTGCCTTCATCTATGGCGCCAACCTTGACCTGCTGCGGGCCATGGGCGCGCAGCTGGAATTTTTCTCGCCGCTGCACGACAGCGAGCTGCCGCAGGTCGACAGCCTCTATCTGCCAGGCGGCTACCCCGAATTGCACCACCATGCGCTGGCCGCCAATACGCCGATGCTGGACGCGATTCGCGCTCACCACAGTGCCGGCAAGCCGCTTTTGGCCGAGTGCGGCGGCATGCTCTACCTGCTTGAAAACCTGACCGATGTTGCCGGTGAGCGCGCCGCGCTGGTTGGTTTGTTGACTGGCGAGGCGGTGATGCAGAAGCGCCTGGCAGCATTGGCCCTGCAAGCGGTGGAACTGCCCGAAGGCACCCTGCGCGGGCACACCTACCACCACTCGTTGACCACCAGCGAGCTGGAGCCAATCGCCCGTGGCCTCAGCCCCAACGGCGGCCGCGGCAACGAGGCGGTGTACCGCCTGGGCCGGCTGACGGCCTCATACGTGCACTTCTATTTCCCCTCTGAACCCCACGCGGCGGCGGCGCTGTTGCGACCATGAGCGAGCATGCCTTCTCCGATGCCGAACGCGCCGCGGTGTACCGGGCGATCGGCGAGCGCCGCGACATGCGCCACTTTGCCGGTGGCGAAGTAGCGCCGCAGGTGCTTACACGCCTGCTGACGGCCGCGCATCAGGCCCCCAGTGTTGGCCTGATGCAACCGTGGCGGTTTATCCGCATCAGCCAGCGCGACTTGCGCGGACGCATCCAGACACTGGTCGAGCAGGAGCGGGTGCGCACCGCCGAAGCCCTTGGCGAGCGCTCCGACGAATTCATGCAGCTCAAGGTCGAAGGCATCAACGACTGCGCCGAGCTCTGGGTGGCAGCGCTGATGGACAAGCGCGAAGCGCACATTTTCGGCCGCCGCACCTTGCCGGAAATGGACCTGGCCTCGCTCGCCTGCGCAATCCAGAACCTCTGGCTGGCCGCGCGCGCCGAAGGCCTGGGCATGGGCTGGGTATCGTTGTTCGACCCGCAGGCACTGGCCGAGCTGCTGGCCATGCCAGCCGATGCCAAGCCGGTGGCGGTGCTCTGCCTGGGCCCGGTCGAGGCGTTTTACCCAGCACCGATGCTGGCCCTGGAAAACTGGGCCGAACAACAGCCACTGAGCGCCATGCTCTACGAAAACCAATGGGGAGAACGCGCATGAGCGTGGCCTTGCTGACCGTCGCCGGGGTTGCCCTCGACGCGCTGCTGGGTGAGCCGAAACGGCGCCACCCGCTGGTTGCTTTCGGCAATTTTGCTGCACGCCTGGAGCAGCGCCTGAATGCGGGTGGTCGCGGCTGGCGCAGCCATGGCGTCAGCGCCTGGTTCCTGGCCGTGGTGCCGTTGACCTTGCTGGCACTGTTGCTGTCCTGGCTGCCGCTGATCGGCTGGCTGGTCGATGTGCTGGCGCTGTACTGTGCGTTGGGGCTGCGTAGCCTCGGTGAGCACGTCATGCCGGTGGCTGACGCACTGCGCCGCGGTGATCTGGCCGAAGCCCGGCGTCGGGTCGGCTACCTGGTCAGCCGCGAGACCGCTGAACTGCACGAAACTGCCGTCGCCCGCGCTGCCAGCGAATCAGTCCTGGAGAACGGCAGCGATGCAGTGTTTGCTGCTTTGTTCTGGTTCATCATCGCCGGTGCGCCCGGGGTGGTGCTGTACCGGCTGAGCAATACGCTCGATGCCATGTGGGGCTATCGCAACGAACGCTTCGAGCGCTTCGGCTGGGCGGCGGCGCGCATCGACGACGTCCTCAACTACATTCCTGCAAGGCTGGTCGCCCTTACTTACGCGCTGCTCGGCAAGACCCGCCTGGCGCTGACCTGCTGGCGGCGTCAGGCGCCGCTGTGGGACAGCCCCAACGCAGGCCCGGTGATGGCCAGCGGTGCCGGTGCGCTCGGTGTCGAGCTGGGTGGCCCTGCGGTTTATCACGGCGAGCTGCACGAGCGGCCGCAGCTGGGCGAGGGGCCACCGGCCGATGCCGACGCCATCGAGCGCGGCTGGAGCCTGGTGCAACGCGGCGTCTGGTTGTGGCTGCTGCTGATCTGTCTGGGAGCGTATCTGAATGCTTGAACATGGCGGCCGCCTGCAACGCGCAGTGCGTGAGTACGGGATTGCCCGCGAGCAGTGGCTGGACCTGTCCAGCGGTATTGCCCCATGGCCCTTTGCAATCCCGGCGATTGCGCAGGCTGCCTGGGCGCGCTTGCCGGAGAGCGAAGATGGTCTGGAGCAAGCTGCGCGTCACTACTACGGCGCCACGCAGCTGCTGCCCGTGGCAGGCTCGCAGGCCGCCATTCAAGCCTTGCCACACCTGCGCGCGGCGGGCCGGGTAGGGGTGCTGACGCCGTGCTATGCCGAACATCCCTACGCCTGGCAGCGTGCCGGGCACCAACTGATCGAGCTGGCCGAGGATGATGTCGAGCAGGTGCTGGATAGCCTCGACGTGCTTGTTGTGGTCAACCCCAACAACCCCAGCGGCCGGCTGTTCATGCGCGAGCAGTTGCTTGCCTGGCATGCACGGCTGGCTCGGCGTGGTGCTTGGCTGGTGATCGACGAGGCGTTCATCGATACCAGCCCAGCCCAAAGCGTGGTCGACTGTGCCGAGCGACCGGGGCTGATCGTGCTGCGTTCGTTCGGCAAATTCTTTGGCCTGGCCGGTGTGCGGCTGGGGTTTGCCATGGCCGAACCAAGCCTGTTGGCCCGCCTGGCCGAACTGCTCGGGCCGTGGACCGTGCCGGGGCCGACCCGCGTGCTGGGTCAGGCCTGCCTCAACGACAGCGCTGCGCAATTGGCCCAGACCGTGCGCTGCGCGCAGGCCAGCCAGCGCCTGGCGACTGTGCTGGACGACGCAGGCCTGAGCGCAACCGGCGGCTGCGAGCTGTTCCAGTACCTGCGTTTTGAACAAGCCCGTCATCTGCATGCATTTCTCGCCCGCCGCGGCATCCTTGTGCGCCTGTTCGAGCACCCCGCAGCGCTGCGCTTCGGCCTGCCCGCCTGCGCGGCAGAAGAGCAGCGCCTGGCCCAGGCGCTGGCTGACTATCAAAAGGAATCGGCATGACCACGCTCATGGTGCAAGGCACCACCTCCGACGCCGGCAAGAGCACCCTGGTGACTGCCTTGTGCCGTTGGCTGCTGCGCCAGGGCGTTGCCGTGGTGCCGTTCAAACCGCAGAACATGGCGCTCAACAGTGCTGTCACTGCCGACGGCGGCGAAATCGGTCGTGCCCAGGCTGTGCAGGCGCAAGCGTGCCGGCTGGCACCGCACACCGACATGAACCCGGTGCTGCTCAAGCCCAACAGTGACACCGGTGCCCAGGTGATTATCCATGGCCGCGCCGTGACCAGCATGAATGCGGTCGCCTATCACGACTATAAGGCCATCGCCATGCAGGCCGTGCTGGCCTCGCACCAACGCCTGCAAGCGGCATATCCGGTGGTGATGGTCGAAGGCGCCGGCTCGCCGGCCGAGATCAACCTGCGTGCTGGCGACATTGCCAACATGGGCTTTGCCGAGGCGGTCGACTGCCCGGTGATTCTGGTGGCTGATATCAACCGTGGTGGCGTGTTCGCCCATCTGGTGGGGACCCTCGCGCTGCTCTCGGCCAGCGAGCAGGCGCGGGTCAAAGGTTTTGTCATCAATCGTTTTCGTGGCGACATCGCTTTGCTCCAGCCGGGCCTCGACTGGCTCGAGCAGCGCACCGGCAAACCAGTGCTGGGCGTGCTGCCGTACGTTACCGATCTGCACCTAGAGGCCGAGGACGCCATCGATGCGCGCCAGCCGGCCAAGGCCGAGCGGGCGCTCAAGGTGATCGTGCCGGTGCTGCCGCGGATCAGCAACCACACCGATTTCGATCCGCTGCGCCTGCATCCGCAGGTCGATCTGCAGTTCATCGGGCCCGGCCAGCCGATCCCGCCGGCCGACCTGATCATCCTGCCCGGCTCCAAGAGCGTGCGCGCCGACCTCGCGCAATTGCGCGAGCGTGGCTGGGCCACGGCCATCGAGCGTCACCTGCGCTACGGCGGCAAGCTGATCGGCATTTGTGGCGGTTTGCAGATGCTCGGCCATGAAGTGCGCGATCCGCTCGGGCTGGAGGGCCCGGCAGGCACCAGCCCGGGTCTGGGCCTGCTCGACTACGTCACCGAACTTGCAGCCGACAAACAACTGCGCAATGTTGCTGGCAGCCTGCTGCTGGAGCAGTCACCGGTGGCCGGCTACGAGATCCACGCTGGCGTCACTCAGGGCGCGGCGCTGGAGCGACCTGCGGTGGTCTTGGCCGACGGCCGCTGCGACGGCGCAATCAGCGCTGACGGGCAGATCCTCGCGACCTATCTGCACGGCCTGTTCGAAGGCAGCCAGTCCTGCGTGGCGCTGCTGCGCTGGGCGGGCCTGGAAGCCGTGCAGAGCATCGACTATGAAGCACTGCGCGAGCGCGATATCGAGCGCCTGGCTGATCTGATCGAAAAGCATCTGGACACTGACCAGTTGCGCCAGCTGTGTGGAGTCGTCGGCCATGCATAGTCTGATTTTGGGTGGTGCCCGCTCGGGCAAGAGCCGCCTGGCCGAGCAACTGGCAGACAGCTGCGGACTGCCGGTGACTTACATCGCCACCAGCCAGCCCCTCGACGGCGAAATGAACGAGCGCGTGCAGTTGCATCGCCAGCGCCGGCCGGCACATTGGGGCCTGATCGAAGAGCCCGTGCAGCTCGCCGCTGTGCTGCGCGCCGAAGCCGCCGAAGGCCGCTGCCTGCTGATCGACTGCCTGACCCTGTGGCTGACCAACCTGCTCATGCTCGACGACCCCGAGCGCCTCGCCGCCGAGCGCGATGCTCTGCTCGAGTGCCTGCCGAGATTGCCGGGCACGCTTATTCTGGTGAGCAACGAAAGCGGCCTGGGCGTGGTGCCCATGGGCGAACTGACCCGCCGCTACGTCGATCTGGCCGGCCTGTTGCACCAGGCAGTGGCCGAGCGCTGCCAGCGCGTAGTGCTGACGGTCGCCGGCCTCCCTCTTATGCTTAAAGGACCTGCTCTATGAACACTTTCTGGTGGCGTGATGCCTGCCAAGCTGTTGATCACGCCGCCATCGAACAGGCCCGTGCGCGTCAGCAGCAATTGACCAAACCGGCCGGCTCACTCGGTCAGCTGGAAACCCTTACGCTGACCCTGGCCGGCCTGCAGGGCCGCGAGCGGCCAAGCCTGGAGCAGGTCGCCATCAGCATTTTTGCCGGTGACCATGGCGTGGTCGCAGAGGGCATCTCGGCCTACCCGCAGGCAGTGACCGGGCAGATGCTGCGTAACTTTGTCGGCGGCGGTGCGGCGATCAGCGTGCTGGCGCGGCAATTGGGTGCGAGCCTTGAGGTGGTCGACCTCGGTACCATCGAGCCAAGCCTGCAGCTACCAGGTGTACGCCACCTGCAACTGGGGGCCGGTACCGCCAACTTCGCTCAGCAGCCAGCGGTGTCCGACGCGCAATTGCAGGCTGCCCTGCAGGCCGGCCGCGACAGCGCCCAGCGTGCTGCCGAGCAGGGTACTCAACTGTTTATTGGCGGTGAGATGGGCATCGGCAACACCACCGCTGCGGCGGCCCTGGCCAGCGTGCTGCTGGCTTGCCCAGCGCGTGAACTGAGTGGCCCGGGCACTGGCCTGGACAGTGCCGGCGTGCAACACAAGGCCGCCGTGATCGAGCGCGCGCTGAAACTGCATGGCCTGCAGGCAGATGACCCGCTGCGGGCGCTGGCCTGTGTCGGCGGCTTTGAAATTGCCGCGCTGGTGGGGGCTTATCTGGGCTGTGCCCAGCAGGGTGTAGCAGTTCTGGTCGACGGCTTTATCTGCAGCGTCGCGGCGCTGGTCGCCGTGCGCCTCAATACGCAGTGCCGGCCTTGGCTGTTGTTTGCCCATCAGGGCGCCGAGCCGGGCCATCAGGTGCTGCTCGAGGCGCTGCAGGCCGAGCCGTTGCTGGCCCTCGGCCTGCGTCTGGGCGAGGGCAGTGGCGCAGCTCTGGCGGTGCCGCTGCTGCGGCTGGCCTGCGCGCTGCACGGGCAAATGGCGACCTTTGCCGAAGCGGCAGTCGCGGATCGCCCGGCATGATCATCGACCTGCTGCGCCATGGCGAAACCGAACTGGGCGGCGGCCTGCGTGGCAGCCTGGATGACGCCCTGACGGCCAAGGGGTGGGCGCAGATGCGCACGGCAGTGGAGCAGCCCGCTCCGTGGCAGGCGCTGATCACCTCGCCATTGCAGCGCTGTGCACTGTTTGCCGACGAGCTGGGGCAGCAACTGGCGCTGCCGGTGCAGCGCGAAGCGGGTATCCGTGAACTGCACTTCGGTGATTGGGAAGGGCGCACAGCGCTGCAGATCATGCAGGACCAGGCCGATCAGCTCGGCCAGTTCTGGGCCGATCCTTACGCCTACACGCCGCCCGGCGGCGAGCCAGTGGCCGCCTTCGCTGAACGGGTGCTGACGGCCATCGATCGCCTTGCGCTCGAATATGCAGGGCGGCATGTATTGCTGGTGACCCACGGCGGTGTGATGCGCCTGCTGCTGGCGCGGGCGCGGGGCTTGCCGCGTGAGCAGTTGCTGCAGGTCGAGGTCGGCCACGGTGCGCGGGCGCGCCTGCAGTGGCAGGCCGGCATCCTTCACGAGGTGCTTTGAGATGCTGCCCTGGTGGATCGCCCTGCAGTTTCTCAGCAGCCTGCCCGTGACCTTGGCAGGCATGCCCGAGCCGCGTCAGATGGGCCGCTCGTTGCTGTTCTATCCACTGGTGGGTTTGCTGTTTGGCGTGCTCCTGTGGCTGACCAGCTACCTCTTGCAAGGCACCGCCGCGCCGTTGCAGGCGGCCCTGCTGCTGACACTGTGGGTACTGCTCAGCGGGGCGCTGCACCTGGATGGACTGGCCGACAGCGCCGATGCCTGGCTGGGCGGCTTCGTTGATCGTGAACGCACGCTGCTGATCATGAAAGACCCGCGCAGCGGACCGATTGCAGTGGTCACCCTGTTGCTTGTGCTGCTGCTCAAATTCTGCGCGCTGTGGGTGTTGCTCGAGCGCGATGCGGGGGCTTGGCTGCTGCTGGCGCCTGTAGTTGGACGGGCGGCGATGCTTGGGTTGTTCCTGAGTACTCCGTATGTGCGCGCAGGTGGCCTGGGGCAAGCTCTGGCAGAGTACTTGCCGCGTCGCGCCGGCAACGGAGTCCTGCTCGCCACCGTGCTGGGTTGCGTCTTGCTCGGCGGCTGGACTGCGCTGTGCACAGGGCTGCTGGCGTTGCTGGTGTTTATCGGTCTGCGCCGGGCGATGTGCCGTCGGCTGGGTGGTACTACCGGCGATACCGCCGGTGCCGTACTGGAATTGCTGGAGCTGACAGTGGTGCTGAGCCTGGCCTTGATGCCACTGGCCTGAGTCATATGCGGTCGGTACATGTTTGGAAATATCGTGCAATTTGCGGCAATCGTTCGTTAGATGCCGCTGAGCAGGGGCGGGCGTATCCTCGGCCGCCCGTTAACCTCTACCTTGGAGGCACTGCTCATGCGTCAGTGGATTCTCGCCAGCCTGTTGCTCCTGACCAGCGCGCACGTGACTGCGGCCGATCTCATGAGTTTCTGGGATACACCGCGCCATGGCGGCAACAGTTTCAATCGGCTGCCACCGACCCAAGCCTACTTCGAAGCCTTGCATGGCTACGGCGCCACGTGGGTGCGGTTGTCCTACGACAAATGGCGCCCGGAGCAACGCGACTTCCTGCTCGGCGATGCCGACGCCTACCAAGGCCTGGCGGCTGCTGACGTGAGTCAGTTACGTCAGGTGCTCGACCACGCCCATGCCGCCGGGCTCAAGGTGGTCATCGCGCCGCTCTCATTGCCGGGCATGCGCTGGTCGCAGAACAACCAAGGCCGGTTCGATGACCGCCTGTGGCAAGACAAACGCTACTGGGACCAGGCCGCTGCGTTCTGGCGTGACCTGGCGGACGTGCTCAAGGACCATCCGGCAGTCGCTGGTTACAACTTGATCAACGAACCCGCACCAGAAAAGCAGGGCGGGCTGGCCGAGCATGCCGACCGCCAGCAGATGCGCCGGTGGTACGCCGCGCAACAGGGCGGCGCACGCGACCTGCCAGCGCTGTACAAGCAGATCATTGCAGCCGTCCGAGAGGTTGATAGCGTCACCCCGATCATGCTCGATGCCGGCTGGTTTGCTGCGGCTGATGCGTTCAGTTACTGGCCAGAGCCGTTGGCTGATCAGCGCTTGCTCTACAGCGTGCATATGTACGAACCGTACGCAGCCACCAGCGCGCCCAACATGACCCGCAAGGTGCCATTGGCCTATCCGGGTACGGTGCCGTTCGCCGGGCGCGAAGAGCATTGGGACGGCCAGCGAGTGGCGGCATACCTGCAGCAGTCGCTGGACTGGGCCGATGCCGTGCAGTTGCCGCGTTCGCGCCTGGTGGTCGGCGAGTTCGGTTGCATGCGCCGTCTGCCCGGCTGCCAGCAATATCTTGAAGACGTGCTCGCAGTTACCGACAGCAACGCGCTGCACTGGGCCTTCTACAGCTTCCGTGAAGACAGCTGGGATGGCATGGACTATGAGCTAGGCACCGGTAAGGTGCCATGGCGTTACTGGCAAGCCATCGATGAGGGCGCGGCAGATCCAATAGCGCGCAAGGCTACCCCCGCATTCGAGCCGATTCGACGACGCTTGCAGCCGCAGGCAGGCGCCCCCGGTGCTTAGCGGCGCAGATGAAACCTGTTGCAACAAATAGAGTGCGGGTATATACACGTAATCATGTTGACCAGTGAATGCATCTGCACCCACCTACGTCGTGCCGCCCGCGGGGTTAGCCGACACTATGACGAGGCCTTGGCTGACTTCGGCATCAACGTCGCCCAGTTTTCCCTGTTGCGTCAGCTGCAGCGGCTGGACCGCCCGAGCATAACCACTTTGGCGCAAGTCATGGGCCTGGACCGGAGTACCCTGGGACGCAACCTCAAGGTGCTTGAGGCCGAAGGCTTGGTGACGTTGGCCGAAGGTGCCGACCAGCGCAATCGGGTGGTGCTGTTGAGCGAGGCGGGCGCGACCTGCCTGCGTGACGCCGGCCCGGCCTGGGAGCAGGCGCAACTGACATTGGTGGACAAGCTCGGCGCCGGACAACGTGACGAACTGGTGCGCTTGCTGGGCGTTTTGGCCTGACGTGGTTCGACTATAAACGGGTATATACCTGTAATTAACCTTGCGGCTTGCTGGAGAAAACAATAATGACATCGGTGTGGCGAACCAGCGGCTGGGTGCTTCTCGGCGCAGCATTGATCCTGGCCTTGTCGCTTGGCGTGCGGCATGGCTTTGGCCTGTTTCTGAATCCCATGAGCACGGAATTTGGCTGGGGGCGTGGGGTATTTGCCTTTGCCATTGCCCTGCAGAACCTGATCTGGGGCCTCGCCCAGCCCTTCGCCGGCGCCCTGGCGGACCGCCTCGGCGCGGCGAAGGTGGTGATCATTGGCGGCATCCTTTATACCGCAGGCCTGCTGACCATGAGCATGGCTGACTCGCTCTGGTCGCTGTCGCTGAGCGCCGGCCTGCTGATCGGTATCGGCCTTTCCGGCACCTCGTTCTCGGTCATCCTCGGCGTGGTCGGCCGCGCGGTGCCAGCGGAAAAGCGCAGCATGGCCATGGGTATCGCCAGCGCCGCCGGCTCGTTCGGCCAGTTCGCCATGCTGCCCGGCACCCAGGGTCTGATTCAGTGGCTGGGCTGGTCGGCGGCGCTGCTGGTGCTGGGCCTGATGGTGGCGCTGATCGTGCCGTTCGTGGCCATGCTCAAGGATCGCCCCATGCCCAGCCAGGGCGTCGATCAGACGCTCGGCCAGGCGCTGCGCGAGGCCTGTTCGCATTCAGGCTTCTGGCTGCTGGCGCTGGGCTTTTTCGTCTGCGGTTTCCAGGTAGTGTTCATCGGTGTGCACCTGCCGGCGTATCTGGTTGACCAACATCTGCCCGCCGCAACCGGGACAACGGTGCTGGCGCTGGTCGGCTTGTTCAATATTGTCGGCACCTACACCGCCGGCTGGCTCGGTGGACGGATGGCCAAGCCACGCCTGTTGACCGCGCTGTACCTGCTGCGCGCGGTGGTCATTATTCTGTTCCTGTGGGCGCCGGTGACCCAGTTCAGTGCCTACCTGTTTGGCATCGCCATGGGCCTGCTGTGGCTGTCGACGGTGCCGCTGACCAACGGCACGGTGGCAACCCTGTTTGGCGTGCGCAACCTGTCGATGCTGGGCGGGATCGTCTTCCTGTTCCACCAGATCGGGGCGTTCCTCGGCGGTTGGTTGGGCGGGGTGGTCTACGATCAGACGGGCAACTATGACCTGGTCTGGCAGATCGCGATTGTGCTCAGCCTGGTCGCGGCTGGGCTCAACTGGCCAGTGCGCGAACGGCCTGTCGCGCGCCTGCAGGCGCAGCCGGCATGAGGCGCTATGGGCTGCAGGGCTTGCTGGCCGGGGCAGGCTTGCTGCTGCTGGCGGTGGCCTGGTGGGGATGGCAGCAGGGCGGTCTGGCATTGATGCAGCTGGGCATGGGCGTCTGTTAAGGGCTACCCTGCAGGTTCAAGGACTTGCAGGAGTGACTGAGAATGATGCATGCACGCTGGCTATCGATACCGTTGCTGTGCCTGGCTCCGCTGGCCGCGAGCTGGGCGGCGGACTGCCCTGAACTGCTGCAGGGCAGCCTGCCCAGGCTGGGCGGCAAAGAGCAGATCGACCTGTGCCAGCGCTTCGCCGGCAAACCGCTTGTGGTAGTCAATACTGCCAGCTACTGCGGTTTCGCTCCGCAGTTCGAAGGATTGGAAGCCGTCTACAAGGCCAATAAAGAACAAGGCCTGGAAATCCTCGGCGTGCCCTCCAACGACTTCAAGCAGGAAGACAAAGACAGCGAGAAGACCGCCAAGGTCTGCTACGCCAACTACGGCGTCACCTTCACCATGACCCAGGCGCAGCACGTGCGCGGCAACGATGCCACGCCCCTGTTCGCCGAGCTGGCCAAGCAAAGCAGCGCGCCAAAGTGGAACTTCTACAAGTACGTGGTTGATCGCCAGGGCAAGGTCATTGGTAACTTCTCCAGCCTGACAAAACCGCACGATCCGGAATTCAAGGCCGCGATCGCCAAGGCCATCGCGTCCAAGCCGTGATGTCAGTGCGGGTGCACGGTAAGTGCAACCAGGCGCACTACCACTGGCCGTACCATCAGCACACATAAGAAGGCTACCGGCATGGCCAGCTGGTAGGCTTTGAATACGTTGCGCAGGTAATCGTCATTGATGCCGGAGTTGGCCGCGGTGATCACGAAGCACATCAGGCACGCCATGATCGCCGACATATACAGAGCGAATACATAAGGCGTGGCGGCGGGGCGCAATTTACGGTTAGAGCGGGTTTGAGGCAGTTCTTGCATGGGAGAGCTCTCGCTGGTCAGCCGATTCAGGCTTGCAGGTTAGCTAGTGCTCAGTTGGCCTTGTAGACCGGATTCGTTGAGTTCTTTATAAAGAGAATCTTACGAATATCGGGATCTGTACTGTGGACCTGCTCAACACCATTCGCAGCTTCATCAAGGTGGTCGAGGCCGGCAGCATTGCCGCTGGCGCTCGCACGCTGGGCCTGTCGCCTGCCGCGGTCAGCCAGAATCTGGCCCGGCTTGAAGCGCACCTGCAGGTGCGCCTGTTGGCACGAACCACGCGCAGCATGAGCCTGACGCCGGCGGGCAGCCTTTATTACGAGCGAGTCAGGCAAGTCGAGCATGATCTGGCGTTGGCCGAACTGGCGGTGACCACGCCTGACAGCGAGCCCCAGGGGCGGTTGTGCGTTGCCTCGACCTCAGCATTTGGCCGGCATGTGCTGGCGCCGCTGATCCCGGCATTCAGCGCGCGATACCCGCAGCTTTCAATAGAGTTGGTAACGAATGATCGACGCGTCGATCACGCCAAGGAAGGGGTCGATGTAAGCCTGCGTATCAACGCCCAGCTGGAAGACAATCTGGTCGCCCGGCATCTGGCGCAGATTCCTTTCGTCTGCTGTGCATCGCCCGGTTATCTGGCCAAGATGGGCATGCCGCCTGCGCCCGAGTCGCTACGCACGCACCGTTGCCTGGTGTTCCGGTATCCGGTGGATGGCCGTTACCTGCGCTGGGGGTTCGTCCGTGACGGCTTGCGCTTTGACGCCGAGTTTGGTCAGGTGCTGGTCAGCGATGACGTCGATGCATTGGCGCAAATGGCCTTGAACGACGGGGGTATCACTCGCCTGGCCGAGTTTATCGTCAGGCCGCATTTGCAGTCGGGAGCGCTGGTGGCGTTGTTTGAAAACCGCGATGCAGGTCAGGCCTACGCGCAGACCGAGCCGATGGATGTGTTTGTGTGCGTGGCGGACCGCTCTGCCATGACCGCCAAGGTGCGTGCGTTCATGGATTATCTGCAGAAGTGTCTAGGTGATGTCTGGCCTGTGCCAGGGTGAATTGGGGGCCGCAGAGCGAGCCCCCGTACCTCAACCTCAGAAGCGATAGGTCAGCGATGCACCTACGCCATGAGCGCTGTTTTCGTACTTGGCCTGGTACGAGCCTTTCAACAGGCCTTCCTGCGCCGTGCCCGGCTGGTTGTTGACCTTGGTGTCCTCTTCCCACAGATAGGAGTAAGCCACGTCGATGGTCATGTCGTCGTTCGGGCTCCAGCCTGCGCCGAGGCTGAAGATCTTGCGGTCACCGGTCGGAATCCGCGGCGAGCGGTTTTCGTTGTTGGTCGGCGACTGATCGACCGAGAAGCCAGTACGCAGCGTCCATTGTTTGTTGACCTTGTACGATGCGCCGATGGCATGCGCCCAAGTGTCATGCCAGTTCTGCTCTTCGCTGATGGTCTGGAACGCCGAACCGCGCAGCGCTGCTGGAACGTCGTTCTCGACAGTGATGTCCTTCAGGCGGCTCCAGCGGGTCCAGGTGCTGCCGGCGTACAGCGTCCACTGGTCGTCGAGTTCGTGAGTGACCGAGAAGTCCACCGATTCCGGCGTCTTGATATTCAACTTGGCGTCGAATTTGTCACCGTTGTAAGGGCCGATCAGTGCTGTGCTGACGCGTGTTTTGCCTTCCAGCTTGTAGTCGACCATCGAGTGATAGGTCAGGCCGAGGCGGGTGCGATCAGTTGCCTGGACCATGACGCCGACGTTGTAACCGATGGCAACGTCGTCGCCCTTGATTTTCACTTCGCCATCGTCCTGACCGATGAATCGCTGGTTGAGGTTGGAACCCAGCTCACCCTCGATACGGTTGATGGTCGGGCCGAAACCAATCGATACCTTGTCGTTGAAGGCATAGCTGACAGTCGGCTGGAAGGTGACCACTTCTACGTGGCTTTTCTTGCCCCAGTAGCGCGCAGCGTCGTCGCTACCGTAGTCGGTAACCAGACCAAACGGCACATAGACACCAAAACCGACGCTCCAGTGATCATCGATTGGCTTGACGTAGTAACCCATGGGTACGCCGACCAACGGCACCATATCGCCATCGGTTTCACCGCCATAGCTGCCCTGACCGCTGATCTTGGACTTGGCAATCACCGCTGCACCACCGACGGTGACTTGTTCGCGCTTGAGCCGCGACATGCCGGCAGGGTTGCCGAACACGGTGCTGGCGTCTTCGGCAGAAGAAGAACGACCCGCGAAACCTGTCCCCATACCGCTGATGCTCTGCTCGTTGAGCGCAAAGCCGCTGGCCAGCAATTGGCTGGAAGCGAGGGCAACAGCAACGCCGAGGGAGGTTTTGAGCATTGATTTTTTCATTATTGTGAAACTCCTTGGGATCTCCGGGGCGAAAAGCTACCAACAAATCGCGCGTCGCGCTATAGGCTCAAACGCAGGAGATAGAGCGGTTTTGTAGGACAATCAGACCAAAATCGCATTTTTTCTCGATTTCTGTAGGAGCAGTCCTACGACTCCGGCGCCATCACTGGCTTGATGCAGGTATGCCAAGCATGGGTGAAGTCACGCAGCCGTCCCTGCGGATGGAAAATCTGCCGCCATATTCGCGCGTGCCCGAGCAGGTCGTCTGCCGCCGGTAAGGGCAACGCACGCTGTTCGATCAGCATCCAGGCGATGGCGGTGGAGTAGCGCAGGTTGACGGCCAGCTCCAGGTGCGGCCCGCGCAGAAACGCATGCTGGCTGGCCAGGCCGCGGATCAGGCTGGCTAGTTCCGGGTCGTGGGCAAGAAACTCGTCCCAGAGCGCCTGGTGGCGGCTTTCGCCGATTCGGTAGAGGCCGTGCCCGCGGCGGTCGTGCAGGGCAGAGCCCAAAGCCGACTGGCTGGCTGCAACGCCCAGCAGCAAGGCTTCGGCGCTGGCGCAATGCCGGCCTAGGTAAACCAGGGTGGGTTTGATTACATAACGACACAATTCACTGGCAGCGATACCCATGATGCCCTCATTCAATTAAGGGCCGACGGGCGCTGGAGCTTGGCAGCTGGTGGAGGGTCAGGCCCGTCGGAAGCGGATCGCACCGCTCGAGTTGAAGTGTAGTGTGATAATCACAGTGTAAAGGCCTGTTTTTAAATCGATTACTGCCAGAGGTTGGGGACCATATGCTTTGCAGCAATTAAGCCAAGAGCCAACCGGCAGTAGTTTCGATGGCAAATTCAGCGCGCGAATGGGCTGATATTCAGCCCTTACGCGACCAGCGACTGACGCGTGCGGTCGATCACTGCTTGCAGTGGGCCGGCGCGGTTGTACTGCTCTGGATACAGACGTTCGCTGTGGCAAGCAATGCCATGCTCGTCAACCAGGGTGAAGCTGAAGCTGCCCTTACGCGGGGCAACGATAAGGCACTTCAATGGAGCGAAGGCCTGAGAAAGCGTGCCAACGGCACTGTGAAACTGATGATGATTTGTCATTATGTGGAGGTTCCTGCTTTGGACACGGGATTCGATCCGTGCATCTTATAAACGTTCCAGTGACGCCTTTATTAAAGTGGCGCTGAACCTGACTGGAACAGGGCAGCCAGAGGTGGCGCATCAAAATAGGTAGGCGCTTGGCTGACTGGTAGGTACGTCAAAAGGCGGGCAGGCACACCGAGGCAAAGGTTCATGGCCTCTGGGTGAAGATCCCGATCAATCTGCAAGGGTGATTCGCGCTTGAGCAGCTTTGGCTGCCGAGTGAATCATCGAAAGGGCCGGTCCTGTTTCAGCAGTTCGTGCTCTTGGGGGGAGCCGGGCACTGCAGGGACCTTACTGGCCAGAATTGACTTTCAGCTGGGTACTAACGAGGGCCACCCTACAGGATTAATCCAAGGCTGGCAAATTTATTTAGAGAATGACCCGCGAAGCCGATCATTATGGCGGTTATGCACACGCCTGTGAAGGGGCAATTGTGTAGCCTTCATTAGCCGAGATGGGCCACTTTGGTTCATTTGGTTGCAGCATTGCGGGGCACTTGTACACATTCAGCGCAGCCATTGTCAGGCTGCGCCATTCGTTCGGATAGCTCGGGCAATGCCTGGGCCGCGTCCTTAAGTCAATGAAAAAAAACACTTATTTGAGCTGGTGAAAAAATCGTCAACTTGACTGCAGCCCCCATTTCACAAGGGTTTGAAGACATCATGAAGTGGTTGTCCACCGAGTTATCCACAGGTTCTGTGGATTGTCCCGCGCGTTCGCTCTAGCACGGGCGTGCCAGCACTTTCGATTGCTGTCGGACAATCCTGTTGAAATACCCGGAGCAGTGTGGCCCGTTTGAAAAGGTCAATAAAAGAACGGCAGATTTTGTGAAAATTTCATCAACAGAGGCGCAGCCCTTTCGTTGAAAAATCCGGTAGAGTGGCGCGCCTCACGAATTGCCATCGCTGTCGGTTATGAATTTTCGCGGTAAAAACCTCGCTCCATCGTCTGTATCTGCGCCTGCACCCAAGCGTTTTTCCTTGAAGGTCGCCCTGTGGCTGCTCGATAGTCCGCGCCTGGGCGAGAAGCACAGCGTCAAACACCTGGCTGGACGCCTGCTCAAGCAGCCTGCGCGGCAAGGGGTGGTGGTCGCCCAGAGCCGTCTGGGGCAGATGCTCTGTCGCGATTGCGGCAATGCCCGCGACCGGCGCATCGGCCACGAGCTGCTGCGCCAGGCCGCACGTGCCGGCGATCCGCAGGCTCAGGCCGAGTACGCCCGGTTGAACCCGGCCAGCGAGCACAATCCTTCCTGAAGCCGCTGCGCCGGCCTGTTAAGCTGCCTGCCTCTGGATAGACGCAATTGAGGTAGCTATGGCGGTCGATCTGCTCAGCATCGTGCTGGGCCTTGTAGCAGCGGCAATTCCTTGCCTGGGCTGGGTCTGGCACCTACAGCAGCGCCATGCTGCCCAGCAGCGCCAATGGGCCTTGCTCGAAGAGCGCCTGAGCACGGCATTGCTCGCGCAGCAAGGGCTGCAGGCCCAGCTTGACGCCAGCCGTGACGAAATCAGCGACCTGGCCGAGGCCAATAGCGCCAAGCAGGCCACCCTGGCCGCCCAGGGCCGCGAGGTCGAACTGCTGCAGGTCGAGCGTGACAATGCCCGCGACGCCGCCCATGCCTGGCAACTCGAACGCAGCAACCGCGAGTCCGAGCTGCGCCGTCTGGAAGCCCATGCCGCCGGCTTGCAAGCCGAGCTGCGCGAGCAGCAGGAGAGCCATCAGCAGCGCCTGGAAGACCTGCAAGAGGCCCGCGACACGCTGCGCGCGCAGTTCGCCGAAATGGCTACAAAGATCTTCGACGAGCGCGAGCAGCGCTTCACCCAGACCAGCCAGCAGCAACTCGGACAGTTACTTGATCCGCTCAAGGAACGTATCCATGCCTTCGAGAAGCGCGTCGACGAAACCTACCAGCAGGAGGCCCGTGAGCGCTTCTCGCTGAGCAAGGAGCTGGAGCGTCTGCAGCAGCTCAACCTGCGTCTGTCGGATGAAGCCACCAACCTCACCCAGGCGCTCAAAGGGCAAAAGACCCAAGGCAACTGGGGCGAGCTGATTCTTGAGCGGGTCCTCGAACACGCAGGGCTGGAGAAGGGCCGCGAGTACCAAACTCAGGTCAGCCTGAAAAGCGCCGACGGCGAGCGCTTTCAGCCAGACGTGCTGATCATGCTGCCCGGCGACAAGCAGGTGGTGGTCGACGCCAAAGTCAGCCTGACGGCCTATCAGCAGTGGGTCAGCGGCAATGATGAAGCGGCGCTCAAGCAGCATGTGCAATCGCTGCGCAGCCACGTCAAAGGCTTGTCCGGCAAGGACTACAGCCGCCTCGAGGGGCTGCATAGCCTGGATTTCGTGCTGCTGTTCGTGCCGATCGAAGCGGCTTTCTCCGCGGCATTGCAGGCCGAGCCGAACCTGTTCCAGGAGGCCTTCGATCGGCAGATCGTGATTGTCAGCCCTACCACCTTGCTGGCCACCCTGCGCGTGATCGACAGCCTCTGGAAGCAGGAGCGCCAGGGCCAGAACGCGCGGGAAATCGCCGAGCGGGCCGGCTGGCTGTACGACAAGTTCGTCTTGTTCATCCAGGATCTGGACGAGCTCGGCAGTCGCTTGCAGCAGGTCGACAAGGCTTACTCCGCTGCGCGCAACAAGCTCTGTGAAGGGCGTGGCAACCTGATCAGTCGCAGTGAGCAGCTCAAGTTGCTCGGCGCGCGGGCCAGCAAGAGCCTGCCGGCGGACTTGCTGGAGCGCGCCTTGAGTGACGAAGCGCTTACTGAACCAGGCTCAGATGGCGGTTGAGCAGAGCGCGCAAGGCGGCTGGCTTGACCGGCTTGGCTAGGTAATCGAGGCCGGCGGCGTGGACCATGGCAATGGTTTCGCTGCGGCCATCGGCGCTGATCACCACACCCGGCACCGGCTCACCGAGGCGCGTGCGTAGCCAGGCCATCAGCTCGGTGCCGGTGTCGCCTTCATCCAGGTGAAAGTCGACCAGCGCCAGGTGCGGGCGCATGCCATTGGCCAGCAGCGCTTCGCATTCCTGACGATTGCGCGCAGTCCAGACCTGACAGCCCCAGCGGCTGAGCAGGCTGTTCATGCCGAGCAGGATGCTGTCTTCGTTGTCGACACACAGCACCTGCAGGCCCGCCAGCGCTTGCCCCGGCTGCTGTTCAATGGCTGCAGCCGGTGCGACGCTGCCGCTGGCAATCGGCACGCTGACCCGGAACACGCTGCCCTTGCCCGGCCACGAGCGCACTTCCAGGGCATGGCCGAGTACCCGGCACAGGCCATCGGCGATCGCCAGGCCCAGGCCTAGGCCTTTTTCGGCGCGGGTCTGGTGGCTGTCCAGGCGCTTGAACTCCTGGAAGATCACCTGCAGTTTGTCGTCGGTGATGCCCGGGCCGCGGTCCCACACTTCCAGCCATAGCCGGCCGCCCTGGCGGCGCACGCCAAACAGGATCGGGCTTTTGCCGTAACGCAGGGCATTGGTCAGGAAGTTCTGCAGCACCCGGCGCAGCAGCTTGATGTCGCTGTTCACCCGCAGGCGGCTGCCACGGACACGGAACTCCAGGCCCTTTTCTGCCGCCAGCACTTTGAACTCGGCGCCCAGCGCGTCGAACAGATCGCTCAGGGCAAAGGCTTTCACGTCGGGAGTGATCTTGCCGTTTTCCAGGCGCGAGATGTCCAGCAGGTCGCTGATCAGCTCTTCAGCCGAACGCAGTGAGCTGTCCATGTGCTGCACCAGTTGCTGGGACTCGCTGCTCATGCCCTCGGCTTGCTGCGACAGCGCTGCCGAGAACAAGCGTGCAGCGTTGAGCGGCTGCATCAGGTCATGGCTGACCGCGGCGAGGAATCGGGTTTTCGACTGGCTTACGGCCTCGGCCCGGCTCTTCGCCTCGGTCAGCGCCTGGTTGAGCTGGGACAACTCATGGGTGCGTTCGGCGACCCGTTGTTCGAGGCCTTCGTTGGCCTCTTTGAGGGCCTGCTCGGCCTCGCGGAACGGGGTGATGTCGGTAAAGCTCATGACAAAACCACCACCCGGCATCGGGTTGCCGATCAGCTCGATCACTCGGCCATTGGGGAACAGCCGCTCGGAGGTGTGCGCTCGACCCTGGCGCATCCAGTGCAGCCGGCGCGCCACATGCACCTGCGCCTCGCCCGGGCCGCACAGGCCGCGGTCGGCGTTGTAGCGGATGATATCGGCGATCGGCCGGCCAACGCTGATCAGCCCCTCAGGGTAGTTGAACAGCTCCAGATAACGCCGGTTCCAGGCCACCAGGTGCAGGTTCTGGTCGACCACGCTGATGCCCTGGTTGATGTTCTCGATGGCACCCTGAAGCAACGCACGGTTGAACTGCAGCACCTCGCTGGCCTCGTCGGCGATGCGCACCACGTCTTCCAGCTGCATGTCGCGGCCTTCGATGGCAGCCTTGACCACGGCGCGGGTCGAGGAGGTGCCGAGTACCCCGGCGAGTAGCCGTTCGGTGTGTTCGATCCAGTCGCCATCGGCGTTCTGGTTGGGGTTGAAGCCCTTGCCCTGGCGGTAGGCGAAGCGAATGAAGCTCTGCCGGGCGCGTTCTTCGCCGACAAAGCGGGCGGCAAGGTTGAGCAGGTCGTCGATCTGCACCGCCAGCAGCGAACGGCTGTTGGGCCGCTCACTGGTTTGCTGGCCGATGAACCGGCCCGCCTGCCAGTGCTCGGATACGCGCGTGCGCGACAGGATCGAGACCCAGGCAAACAGGATGAAGTTGCCCGCCAGCGACAGCACCACACCTTGGGTCAGTGGCGTGATCGGCAGGTTCAGTGGGTTGCTGTCGAGCCAGGTCAGGCCTGGGAACAGTTGCAGCGACCAGCCCAGGCTGTGCGCGGTAATCGGCAGCACCAGGGTGTAGAACCAGAGGAAGATCCCCGCCGCCAGCCCGGCGAATACGCCACGGCGGTTGGCCTGCTTCCAGTACAGCGCGCCGAGCATCGCCGGGGTCAGCTGGGTGACCGCAGCGAAGGCGATCTGGCCAATGGTCGCCAGGCTCGCGGTGGAGCCCAGCAGGCGGTAACTGACATACGCCAGCAACAGGATTACCACGATGGTCACCCGGCGCACCGAGAGCATCCAGTGGCGGAACGCTTCGAACGGGCGCTCAGCGTTTTTGCGCCGCAGCAGCCAGGGCAGCAGCATGTCGTTGGAGACCATGGTCGACAGCGCCACCGCCTCGACTATGACCATGCCGGTAGCCGCCGAGGCGCCGCCGATAAAGGCCAGCAAGGCCAGGCTTGGATGCGCTTCGGCCAGTGGCAGGCTGATCACGAACGAGTCGGAGATCACCGTGCCCGGCAGCAGCATCTGCCCAGCCAGGGCAATCGGCACCACGAACAGCGCTGCCAGTACCAGGTACATCGGGAACACCCAGCGTGCCGTGCGCAGGTCCTGCGCTTCGATGTTCTCGACCACGGTGACATGGAATTGCCGCGGCAGACAGATGATCGCCATCATTGCCACCCCGGTCTGGACCACCATCGACGGCCAGTTGATGGTCTCCTGCCAGTAACTCTCCAACTGCACCGACTGGCGCGCCTGGGTGAACAGGTCGTCGAAGCCGTCATACAGGTTGAACACCACGAACACGCCCACGGCAAGAAACGCCAGCAACTTGACCAGCGCCTCGAAGGCAATCGCCAGGACCATGCCGCGGTGGTGCTCGGTGACGTCCAGGCTGCGCGTGCCGAACACGATCGAGAACAGCGCCAACACCAGTGACACCACCAGTGCGGTGTCTTGCACACGGGTGCCGGTGGCATCGGCATTGGCGCCGATCAACAGGTTGACGCCGAGCACGATGCCCTTCAGCTGCAAGGCAATGTAGGGCAGTACGCCGACCAGGCAGATCAGCGCCACCACCACCGCCAGGCTCTGCGACTTGCCATAGCGTGCGGCGATGAAGTCGGCAATCGAGGTGATGTTCTGCTGCTTGCTGATCAGCACCATCTTCTGCACGACCTGCGGCGCGAACACCAACAGCAGCACCGGCCCCAGATAGATCGGCAAGAACGCCCAGAGCTGTTCGGCGGCCTGGCCGACCGCGCCAAAGAATGTCCAGCTGGTGCAGTACACGGCCAGCGACAGGCTATATACCCAAGCGCGCAGGCGCGGCGGCAGAGGCGTGCTGCGGCGGTCGCCGTAAAAGGCGATGGCGAACATGATGGCCATATAGACCAGGGCGACCACGGCGATCAGCCCGCTGGACAACGACATGAAAACTCCGCAGCAATAGGGTAGAGCGTGGGCCCGGTGAACAAGTCTGGCATGTGCCTTGCGCATCGTCAGCGTCGACCATGGTCGCAGTGGCGTGTCGTCGCAGTGCGGCCTGAGAGCAGGCGACTTGCATCTGGATGTGGCGCAATGACGCTCAGGTGCATTCTAATCAACAAACAGCCACCGGCATCACTCAGGGAATCGATTGATGAGTCACCCCTCGCAATTTACCTTGCTCGGCAAGCGGCGCTTCTTGCCGTTTTTCATCACCCAGTCACTGGGCGCGTTCAATGACAACCTGTTCAAGCAGTCGTTGATCCTGGCGATTCTGTACAAGCTCAGCCTTGAGGGCGACCGCTCGATCTGGGTCAACCTGTGCGCGCTGCTGTTCATTCTGCCGTTCTTCCTGTTCTCGGCACTGGCCGGGCAGTTTGGCGAGAAGTTCGCCAAGGATGCGCTGATACGGGCGATCAAGCTGGCCGAGATCGTCATCATGGCGATCGGCGCGGTGGGCTTTGTCAGCAATCACCTGGTGCTGATGCTGCTGGCGCTGTTCGCCATGGGCATCCACTCGGCGCTGTTTGGGCCGGTCAAGTATTCGATCCTGCCGCAGGCGCTGCGCGAGGACGAGTTGGTCGGTGGTAATGGCCTGGTCGAGATGGGCACGTTCCTGGCTATTCTGGCGGGCACCATTGGCGCTGGGGTGATGATGTCGTCCAGCAGCTATGCAGCGGTGGTCGCCGGCGGCATCGTCGGCACTGCCGTGCTCGGCTACCTGGCCAGCCGCTGGATCCCGCGCGCTGCTGCGGTGGCGCCGCAGATGAAGCTCGACTGGAACATCTTCAAGCAGTCCTGGGCAACCTTGCGCCTGGGGCTTGGGCAGACGCCGGCGGTGTCGCGCTCGATTGTCGGCAACTCGTGGTTCTGGTTTGTCGGGGCTATCTATCTGACCCAGATCCCGGCCTACGCCAAGGACTGGCTGCACGGCGACGAGACGGTGGTGACGCTGGTACTGACGTTGTTCTCGGTAGGCATCGCGGTGGGTTCGCTACTGTGCGAGCGGCTCAGTGGGCGCAAGGTGGAAATCGGTCTGGTGCCGTTCGGCTCGTTCGGCCTGACCTTGTTCGGCCTGCTCTGGTGGTGGCATTCGGGCGATGTGCCGAGCACCGACGTGGCGCACGACTGGCTGGCGTTGTTGGGCATGCATCAGGCCTGGTGGATCATGCTGTCGATCGTTGGCCTTGGGGTGTTTGGCGGGTTCTATATCGTGCCGCTGTATGCGCTGATCCAGGCGCGGACTGCCGAGGGTGAGCGGGCGCGGGTGATTGCTGGCAACAACATTCTCAATGCGTTGTTCATGGTGGTATCGGCGTTGGTCACCATTGTGCTGTTGAGCGTGGTCGAGCTGACCATTCCACAGCTGTTTCTGGTGGTGTCGCTGCTTAATATTGCCGTTAACGCTTATATCTTCAGCATCGTGCCTGAATTCACCATGCGCTTCTTGGTCTGGCTGCTGAGTCACTCGATGTATCGGGTCGAGCATCGGGACCTGCAGCGTATTCCTGATGAGGGGGCGGCGCTGCTGGTGTGCAACCATGTGTCGTTCGTCGATGCGCTGTTGATCGCTGGGGCGATTCGCCGGCCGATTCGGTTTGTCATGTACTACAAGATCTATAACTTGCCGGTGCTCAACTTCATCTTCCGCACCGCTGGGGCGATCCCGATTGCTGGGCGAAGTGAGGATGAAGCCACCTATGAGCGGGCCTTCGCGCGCATCGCTGCGGCCCTGACGGCGGGTGAGGTGGTGTGTATCTTCCCTGAGGGCAAACTGACGGCCGATGGTGATATCGATGAGTTCAAGAGTGGGGTCACGCGGATTCTGCAGGAAACCCCGGTACCGGTGATTCCGCTGGCCTTGCAAGGGTTGTGGGGGAGTTTCTTCAGCCGCGATCCGGCCAAGGGCCTGTTCAAGCGGCTGTGGTCGCGGGTGACCATTGTGGCTGGGGAGGCTGTTGTTGGGGATTTGGCGGGGCCTGAGGTATTGCGGGAGCGGGTTTTGGGGTTGCGTGGGGGGCGGCGTTGAGGGTTTTCTGGACTGGGGGCTTATCCGCTTTTTGTGGTGGCTGTTAGGGCTCCTTTCGCCCTTGCGAGTCACTTTTTTGGCAAACGCGCCAAAAAAGTAACCACAAAAAACGCTTGGCTCCACATCCGGCCCCTGCGCTGCGCTGGCGCAGATCGAGAGCTGGGGTCGCGAAGCGACCCCGGCAATCTAAAGCCGAACCCAGATAATGCGCTCACGCCGATCCGCTCTGCGCCAGCGCAGCGAGGCGTGCTCTTGATCTTGATCTGCCCAATACCGCCAGTCACTCCATCAGCTAGCACTAACCTTCAACCCCACCAACCCAGTGATGATCAGGGCGACGCTGAGCAGACGGATCAGGGCCATCGATTCGCCGAACAGGATAATCCCGGCGATCACCGTGCCGACCGCGCCGACACCGGTCCAGATGGCGTAGGCGGTGCCCAGCGGCAGCTCTTTCATGGCCAAACCAAGCAGGCCCAGGCTGATCACCATCGCCCCCACCGTAAGCACAGTAGGCAACGGCCGGGTAAACCCGTCGGTATATTTCAAACCCACCGCCCAGCCCACTTCGAACAGGCCGGCGAAAAACAGAATGATCCAGGACATCTGTGAGTCTCCATCTTATTAAGGATGGGGCCGTCCCCAGGCTGGTCACGCAGTGCGTGGTGAGGTCGTCCTCACGTGTGCACTATATTGCACAAGTGCGTTTACCAAGGCAAGTCACTGAGGCTCGGGCCTGGTTTCGACCCCGGTATGCCCCGGCTCCCGCATGCGCCGGAACCAGGTCGAAAGCAACGCCCCGGAGATGTTGTGCCACACACTGAACAACGCGCTCGGCACCGCCGCCAACGGCGAAAAATGCGCCGCCGCCAACGCCGCGCCCAGCCCCGAGTTCTGCATGCCCACTTCCAGCGCCAGCGACTTGCGCTGAGCCAGCGGCAACTTGCACAGCTTGCCGGTGAGGTAGCCAAGCAAATAGCCAAAGCTGTTATGCAGTATCACCACCGCCATGATCAGCAACCCCGACTCGGCGATCTTCGCCTGGCTGGCCGCAACTACCGCGCAGACGATCATCACGATGCTCACCACCGATACCAGCGGCAGCACCTGCACCGCAGCCTGCACCCGTGCGCCCAGCAAGCGCTGGGCGAGCACGCCGAGAATGATCGGCAGCATCACCAGCTGCAGAATCGACCAGAACATGTCCATGAACGAAACCGGCAACCAGGCCGAGGCCAGGAACCAGATCAGCGCTGGTGTCAGCAACGGCGCCAGCAGGGTAGTCACCGCCGCGATCGCCACCGCCAGCGCCAGGTCACCCTTGGACAGCCAGACCATCACGTTCGAGGCCGTGCCACTCGGGCAGCAACCGACCAGGATGACACCGACGGCAATCTCTGCCGGAAGATGGAACAGCTGACACAGCAGCCAGGCCATGCCCGGCATGATCACAAAGTGCGCGACAACCCCCAGCGCAACCCGCCAGGGCTGGCGGGCGAGGGCGGCGAAGTCGTCGAGCTTGAGGGTCAGGCCCATGCCGAACATCACCAGCCCGAGCAGCGGCACGATGGCTACCTTCAGGCCGATGAACCATTGCGGCTGCAGGAACGCCAGGCAGGCAAACAGTAATACCCAGAGGGCGAAGGTGTTGCCGACGAAGCGGCTGAGGGGGGCAAGGGCACGCATGGGGCAATCCTTGTTCTTCTATTAAGTAGCCAGTCGGTGCAGGTGGGGCTGCGCGGGCAACCCCACGCCGCAATCAGACGCCCTGCGGAATGTCTTCACCACCCAGCGCTTCGAACAGCGCCGGCAGGAACTCCTTGAAGGTCATCATCATCAGCAGGAAGCTCGCATCGAACTGCTGCTGCGCTTCTTCACCGCCGTCCTGCTCGGCCTGCTCTTGCAGCAGTTCTTCGAATTTCAGGCGCTTGATCACGGTCTTGTCGTCGAGTACGAACGACAGCTTGTCCTGCCAGGCCAAGGCCAGCTGGGTGACGACCTTGCCATTGCCCAGGTGCAGCTGGATCTCGTCGCTTTTCAGGTCCTGACGCTTGCAGCGGACAATGCCGCCGTCTTCGTGGGTGTCACGCAGCTCGCACTCGTCCAGGACATGGAAGTCCTCAGCCGCCTGCGAAGTGACCCACTCGGTCATGGTCGCGCTAGGCGCAGCCTTTACGGTGACTGGGCGTACCGGCAGCGAGCCCATCACTTCACGCAGGGTCGACAGCAGGTCTTCGGCGCGCTTGGCGCTGGCCGAGTTGACCAGGATCAGGCCCTGACGCGGGGCGATGGCGGCAAAGATCATCGAGCGACGAATGAAGGCGCGTGGCAGGAAGGCCTGGATGATCTCGTCCTTGATCTGGTCGCGTTCTTTCTTGTAGACCTTGCGCATCTGCTCGGTCTCGATCTCTTCGATCTTTTCTTTGACCGCGTCGTTGACCACGCTGCTGGGCAGGATGCGCTCTTCCTTGCGCGCGGCAATCAGCAGGTACTCGCCGCTGACGTGCACCAGCGGGGCGTCTTCACCCTTGCCGAACGGCGCGACGAAACCATAGGTGGTCAGCTCCTGGCTGGCGCACGGACGGGCCGGCTTGCTGGCCAGGGCAGTTTCCAGTGCCTCAGGCTCGAATGGGACTTCCTGGGTCAGGCGGTAGGTCAGCAGGTTCTTGAACCACATGGGGGTAGATCTCTCCTTAATGCATAAGGCGGGCATTATTCTCCGACTGGGGCCATGCGGCCAACCCTGTCAGAGGGCCATCAGGCGGTTAATGGTCAATAAAAGCCTGATAGCGCTAGGTCCTTGAAAGGCCTGCAAAATTATTTGAAAAAAGTGCTTGCCAGGGTGGTATGTCCTCCGTAGAATGCGCGCCACACCGAGACGAAGGGTGATTAGCTCAGCCGGGAGAGCATCTGCCTTACAAGCAGAGGGTCGGCGGTTCGATCCCGTCATCACCCACCACTCGATGTATAGCGCAGCGGTAGTTCAGTCGGTTAGAATACCGGCCTGTCACGCCGGGGGTCGCGGGTTCGAGTCCCGTCCGCTGCGCCATATTGAGCTTCAAGGCCCACTGAACACCTTGAAGCGACAGAGAAAGCGACCTTAGGGTCGCTTTTTTTGTTTCTGGCATTGCGTCAGAATGCCTTGTCCGCCGGTCGCGGCCAGCAGGCTGTGCTCCGGCTCTTCATTGCACGCAAGAGACCGACCATGCAGGATGCCAGTACCTCTCCAACGCCCGCCGCTGCGGCGCCCTTGCTCGGTATCGACCTGGGCACCACCAACAGCCTGATCGCCGTATGGCAGGATGGCCAAGCCCAACTGATCGCCAATGCCCTCGGCGACGTACTGACGCCATCGGTGGTCAGCGTCGATGACGATGGCAGTATTCTGGTCGGCAAAGCCGCCAAAGCCCGCCTGACCACCCATCCGCTGCGCAGCGCAGCTGCCTTCAAACGGTTCATGGGCAGCGACAAGCGCTTCGAGCTGGGCGAGCATCGCTTCACCCCTGAAGAACTGTCGGCGCTGGTGCTGGGTGCCTTGAAGCAGGATGCCGAAGCGTATCTGGGCTGCCCGGTCAGCGAAGCGGTTATCTCGGTTCCAGCCTATTTCAGTGACGAGCAGCGCAAGCGCACGGTGTTTGCCGCAGAGTTGGCCGGGCTCAAGGTGCAGCGGCTGATCAACGAACCAACCGCTGCAGCCATGGCCTACGGCCTGCACGAACAAAAGTTCGAGCGCACACTGGTGTTCGACCTCGGCGGCGGCACATTCGATGTGACCGTGCTGGAATACGCGCTGCCGCTGATCGAAGTGCATGCCTCCACCGGTGACAACTATCTGGGCGGTGAAGACTTTACCGATGCATTGTTGCTGGCGTGCCTGCGCGACTGGGGGCTCAAACTCGAGCAGCTCGAGCCACAGGCGCTGGCCAGCCTGCACGACGCCATCGACCAGTTCAAACATGCGCTGGGTGAGGGCCGATCGACCTTGACCTGGCAAGGCGACGGCCAGGCCCGTGAGTGGCAGCTCGACGAGCTCAAGCTGCAGGGCATCTGGGCGCCGTTGCTGGCTCGGGTGCGCGCACCGATCGAACAGGCCCTGCGCGATGCGCGCCTGAGCCCCAAGGAGCTCGACAGCCTGGTGCTGGTCGGCGGCGCCACGCGCATGCCGCAGGTGCAGCAGTTGGTGGCCAAGCTGTTTGGCCGGCTGCCGTACCGGCACCTGGACCCAGACACCATCGTGGCCCTTGGCGCCGCCAGCCAGGCGGCTTGCAAGGCACGCGATGCGGCCATCGACGAATTGATCCTGACCGACGTGTGCCCGTATACCCTGGGCATCGCCTCGCAGCGTGGCGAGCAGAGCGCCGGCGCGTTTTCGCCGATCATCGAACGTAATACGGTGATCCCCACCTCACGGGTCGAGCGCTTCTACAGCACTCACCCGGAGCAAAAAACCGTGCGGATCGCGGTATACCAAGGCGAGCGTCCCTGGGTGCGCGACAATATTCTGGTCGACAGTTTCGAGGTCCCGCTGCAGCCGACCGGGCAGATCCAGTCACTGGATGTGCGTTTCAGCTACGACATCAACGGCTTGCTTGAAGTCGATGTGACATTCATCGAAACCGGCCTCAAACACAGCCACAGCATTGACCGCAGCCCGACCGGGCTGGATCAGGACGCGCGCCAGGCCAGCCATGAGCGCTTGTCGCGGCTGAAGATTCACCCACGCGATGCCTTGCCCAACCGCACCTTGCTGGCGCGGCTGGAGCGGGCCTGGATGCAGAGCCTGGGCGATGAGCGCGAGCTGATCGGCAGCTGGCTGGATACGTTCAATGGAGTGTTGGCCGGGCAGCAGGCCGGCGAGATCAGCCGCCAGCGCCAGCAATTGAGCCAGGCGCTGGACGAGCTGCGTTACTGACCTTGGTTCGGGCCGCACTGCGGCCCGTGGCCTTGCTCAGGGTGATGGCTAGCCGTTCATCCGGCGCAAGGCCGCCTGCAAACCACCCTCCAGATCGGCCGCCTTGCCCGGCACTGGCCCATAGCGGTTGGGCAGTTTGTCTCCAGGTAGGCTCACCAGTATCAGCGGCACCACCGGCAGCACCCGGCTGAGCACCACAAGCAGGATCAGCACCGGCACGCCCTGGCCAAGGTCGCGCAGGCGCCGCAGCATGGCGCTGACCATCAGCAGCACCATCGGCGCTGCCATCGCCGGCAGCAAGGTCATCAGGCTGCCGCAGGCGATCACCGCTAACAGATGCAGGCCGAAGCCCTTGCGGTCGAGGCGGCTGTTGAGCTTCCACACCGCCCACATTGGCTCCGCAACCTGCTTGCTGTTGTTGCGCAGCATGCGCTCGGTCCAGCCCAGCAACGCCATGATCGCGCAGCGCAGGCCGGGGTCGAGGTCGACGTTGTCCTTGGCTTTCTGCAATCTACGCAACAACCGCGTTTTCGGCGGTGCGCAGTCATTGAGCAGGCTGTCGAGGGCATCCAGAGCGTCGTTGAACGGGGCGCTGGCCATCCCTTGTTTACGCAGTAGCTGCCCGCTTGGATGTGCGCACTTGCCGGCCACCAGGCTGCGGCGTAACGGCTCGTACCAGTAGTCCTCGATGTACAGCGCCTCGAGGCGATCGCGCAGTCGGGTGCGCTGGGCGTCGTCGAGGCTGCGATCGTGATAGAGCACGGCGCAGAACAGCATTTTGCCCAGCGGGTAATCGTCGAGCACCGCCGGTTCGTTTTCCAGGCAGGTCAGCAACTGCGCAGCGGTGGGCAGGCGGCTGCTGTCGAGGGCCGTGCGCAGGCTCAGCACGCGGCTGGCGAGCAGGCCTTGCAGCGGTTCGTTGTAGTCCAGCGCGGCCAGCACATCACTGCTGCCATGCGGCCCGGCGATGGCCTGCAGCAGCGCGCTGTGCAGCGTGGCAAACGGGTGCTCGGCAGGGTAGTGCAGTTGCCCGGGCAGTTGCGGGTCGATCAACGCCAGCCAGCGGCTTGGCTGGTCGAACAGCGCCAGCATGAACAGCTGCTGACGGTGCCAGGCCCACAGTGATTCGCCTGCTGCCGGCGCTGGTAGTGGCGCGCCATGGGCGACCAGGGCTTCCTGAGCCTGCAGGGCGAACGGCCGGGTGAACATGCGGCGCATGTCGAACTGGCTATTGAGTTCATGTAGCGCCTGCTCGGGGTACACCCGCATACGCCGCAGCCACTCGCGGCAGACCGGGCGGATGGCGTCTTCACCGAGCGCTTCAGGCAACTGTGCGCGTGGATCATTGGCTGCGCAGAAATCCACCAATGCCTGCACCACCGGCGACTGTTCGAGCCAGCGCAGTTGCTGCGCCGCTTGTGCCTGCAAGCCTTCGAGGATCAGGTTATCGAGAGTGTCTTCCCGCGCTGGCTCAGCGACTACCAGACGCAGCAGCTCGGCTTCACCGCGTTGCAGGGCCCAGGCCAGCCAGTACAAGCGCTGCAAGTCTGCGTCCGGCTGCTCCTGCAGCAACCAGGCCAGCAGCGGCAATTCGTCGTCACCGTCCAGGCGCCAATCGATGAATGTCGCGGCAATGTCGCCCAGTTCAAGCCGCGCCGCTTCGAGCCAGCGCGACAAAGTCTGCGGGCTCTGCGACGGGCTACCCCAGGCCTGCGCCGGGTCGGCGAGGTCGGCCGGCCAGCTGTCGCACGGGGTCTGCAGGTCGAACGCCTGGATCAGCAGCGGCAAGCGCTGCGGCTGGTGCCGTGCGCACAGGTTGAGCAGCCAGCGCTCGGCCTGCGGGTGGCGATGTTCGCGCCACAGCCGCAGCCAGCATTCCAGTGCCTGCTGTTCAGCGCCAAGCGCCTCGGCCTGGCGCGCCAGCAGATACAGCAGGTCGACATCGTCAGGCGCCTGTTGCAGTTGCTGCTGCACCTGCGCGTGCAGGGTCTGGCTGCCGATCCCGGCCTGGCAGAACTGCACCAGCAGACGTTGCAGCAGAGCCTCGTCGTTGGGGAAGGCGAGGCAGGTGTGTGCCTGCACAAACTGCTCGTACTCGAACAGCGGGCGCTGATTGAAGCAGTATTCCAGGCTGCGGAAGTACCACAGCGTCTCCAATTGCGCAGCGGGTGGCCAGTCGCGCATCAGGGCGGTATCGAACGGATCGGGTTCGCTCAGGCGCTGGAGGAATGCTTCGACCTCCTGCGGGTCTTGCAGGCGCAGCAACTGTTCAGCCCAACCCAGGCGCTGTGCCAACAGGCCGGCGCAGCGGTGCGAAATCGGCCCGCAGCTGCGCAGTTCATGCAGCAGCTGCCAGCTCAGTTGTTCCAGTTCGTCCAACGGCAGTTCGTCGAGCTCGGCGATGTAGCCCTGCCAGGCGGCGGGATCGAAACGCAGGGTGGGGTCTTCCAGCAACCGGTGAAAACCGCGCAATGCGGCTGACATCTCGTCAGCTTTGGCTTCGGTTTCGACGACTGGCGCGGCGTCGGCCTCGCTTTCACGGGCCAGGCGCAGCGCTTGTTCGTAGGCCTCGCGCAGCGCCTGGAAACCTTGCGGGTCAGTTTCCGGATGATGTGCCGGCAGCAGGCCGCGGTAGGCCTGGCGGATCAGATTGAGGTCCTGGGTCGGTTCCAGGCCAAGGCGTATCCAGCAACTCATGACCAGCAGTCCTCTTCCAGCGATGCCGGGCGTTCCGGTTCAGGTAATGGCAGATCCCAGCTGAGGCTGGCCAGCAGCTCGCTGGCACCCAGCCGCAGGTTGAGCAGGATGCAGCGGTTCCAGTGCTCATTGCCCTGGCGTTCGAGTTCGGCGGCGAGTGCCTGGTCGCTGCTGTCAGAGACGTTCCACAGCGCCTTGCCGAACAGGTAGCCGGCCAGGTAGCCGTCCCAGCTGTTGTAGTAATGGCGGGCGCGCAAGGCCAGGCGGTAATGCAGGTAGAGGCTTTCTTCGGCAGTGATATAGGACTTTTTCAGCCCGGCGCGCAGCAGAAAGCTCATCCGCCCCAGGTCCCAGGCGCGGGTGCCGCCGGGGCCGCAGTCCGGGTAGGTGCGGGCGGCGTACTGGTACTTGATCCGGTCCCGTTCGGGCAGGCGCTCGAGCAGCGCTTGCCACTGGCTGGGCAAGCAGCGCTGGAACTGCCAGTAGGCTTCGGACAGCTCGGTGGCGTGGCCGTTGTCAGCCATGCCGAGCATGTCCAGCAACTGCGCACGGTTGCTGATGCCCCACCAGCGTTCGAGGTCGCTCTGGTCGTCGCCCTCGTGATAGTCCGGCGCGGTGTAGCTGGCACCGTTGAGAGCAGCCATCGGTGCGGACAAGGCATGCAGCCAATGCTGCGCGGTTTCTTCCATGACACGGACTCCTGGGCCGGCGCAGAACAGGGAGGGCGGCCGGCCTTGCGGGTGGCGATTGTAAATAGCGGCCAGCACGGCGGCAAATGGCCTGCTCGGGATGGCGCTTCAGCTGACCGTTTTTCCGGCCAGACGTTCTTCCTCGCGCAGGGTCAGCACTTCATAACCGTCAGCAGTGACCGCAACGGTGTGTTCCCACTGTGCCGACAGCGCGCCGTCGCGGGTGATCACTGTCCAGCCATCTTTCAGCTCGCGGGTGCCGCGCGTGCCCTGGTTGATCATCGGCTCAATGGTGAAGACCATGCCCGGCTTGAGCTTCATGCCCATGCCGCGTTGGCCGAAGTGGAGGATTTCCGGTTTTTCGTGCATCTGCTGGCCGATGCCATGGCCACAGTATTCACGTACTACGCTGTAGCCGGCCGCTTCGGCGGTGCTCTGAATGGCGTGGCCGATGTCGCCCAGAGTGGCTCCCGGGCGAACTTGCTCGATGCCGCGCCAGAGCGCGTCATAAGTGGTTTCTACCAACCGCTCGGCTTCAGCGCTGATCGCGCCGATGCGGTACATCTTCGACGCGTCGGCGATATAACCGCCTTGTTCCAGGGTGATGTCGACGTTGACGATCGAGCCTTCAGCGAGCACTTCGTCAGCCTTGGGCATGCCGTGACAGACGACGTGATCGACCGAAGTGTTCAGCGAATAGGGGAAACCGTATTGGCCCTTGCTGGCCGGCCGGGCGCGCAGGGTCTGGACGATGAACGCCTCGGCGTGGTCGTTGATCTGCATCGTGGTCACGCCGGGGCGGATGAAGCCGTCGAGTTCGGCAAACACTTGCGCCAGCAACTGGCCGGCGCGGCGCATCAGCTCGAGCTGTTCGGCTGTCTTGAGGATGACTTGGGACATTGGCGCTTCAAAGACCTCGCTTGAATCAGGCTGCAGCATATCCCCATGGCACCCAGCCTTGCCACCGCAGCGCCGTGCCCCAGGATGGGGACGCGTGCACCAAGACGAGTCGAAAATCCGCCATAGGCGGCGCATCGACTTTCTCGCCACTACCGTCTGCACCCACGCCGATCCCCTGTAGCGGCCTTGCCGGGGCGCCGGACCGGTCGGAAAGGGCCGCAAAGCGGACCCATGGTTCACCTCAATACCCCAGAACTGGCACAGTCCCTGCTTTGACCCAGCTACAACACGCCCCACTGATCAACGGCGATCAATCAGGGGCCTCACCCAGATGAGAACAGGCAAAGGCGCCTGGAGCTTCGGCTCCAGGCGTTTTTTTTTGTCTTTGCGGCGGCCAACCCCGCCAACCCGTGATCGAGGATCGGCTATGCAGGCAACAGCGAACGGCGGACAACTTCAGCGACTGGTCATCGTCGGCAACGGCATGGTCGGCCATCACTGCGTCGAGCAACTGGTCGAGCGCGGCGCATTGGCGCGCTTCGAGGTGCGCGTATTCGGCGAGGAGCGTCAGCGCGCCTACGATCGCGTACATCTCTCAGAGTACTTCGCCGGCAGCGACAGCGAAGCGCTGGCCATGTGCGAGGCGGATTTCTACGATCGCCACGGCGTGCACCTGCATCTCGGCGAGGGCGTGCTCGAGATTGATCGCGAGCGCTGTGAAGTGGTCACCGCAGAGGGCCGTTATGGCTACGACCAGTTGGTCCTGGCCACCGGCTCTTATCCGTTCGTGCCGCCAGTCGAAGGCTCCAGCGGCACGTCGCGGCTGGTCTATCGCACTCTGGACGACCTTGACGCCATTCGCGCCGCCGCCAGCGACAGCCGCCGGGGTGTGGTGGTCGGTGGCGGGCTGCTGGGCCTCGAGGCGGCCAACGCCTTGAAGTCACTGGGCCTGGAAGCACACGTGGTGGAGTTCGCGCCGCGCTTGATGCCGGTGCAGCTCGACAGCGAAGGCGGCGCTGCCTTGAAGGCGCAGATCGAGGCGCTGGGCGTGGGGGTGCACGTGTCACGCGCCACCCAGTCGATCAGCACGGGCAGTGAGTACCGCTATCGAATGAATTTCGACGGTGGCGAGTATCTTGAAACCGACCTGATCGTGTTCTCTGCCGGTATCCGCGCACAAGACGCCCTCGGCCGCGCCTGCGGCCTGGAGATTGGTGCGCGTGGCGGGGTGGCGATCGACCACGATTGCCGCAGCAGCGACCCGCAGATCTTCGCCATCGGCGAGTGCGCCTCGTGGAATGGCAGCGTGTTCGGCCTGGTCGCGCCCGGTTACAGCATGGCGCGCAACCTTGCTGCGCTGTTGCTTGGTGAAACGTCCACCCCGTTCACCGGCGCCGACATGTCAACCAAACTCAAGCTGCTTGGGGTTGATGTTGGCTCGATCGGCGATGCTCATGGCGCGACTCCCGGCGCGCGCAGTTACCGCTTCATCGACGAGGCCAACGCGGCCTATCGCCGGCTGGTGGTCGATGCCAGCGGCAAGCACGTGCTCGGCGCGGTGCTGGTTGGCGACAACAGCTACTACGACACCCTGCTGCAGTACTGCCAGAACGGCATTGCCCTGCCAGCTGATCCGGCCACGCTGATCCTGCCGCAGGGCGGCGGCGCGCCGGCGCTGGGTGCCGATGCCTTGCCCGATACGGCGACCATCTGCTCCTGCCACAACGTCAGCAAGGGCGCGGTCTGTGCGGCCATCGACAGCGGCTGCAGCGACCTCGCCGCGGTCAAGAGTTGCACCAAGGCGGCCAGCGGTTGCGGCGGTTGCGCGGCGCTGCTCAAACAGGTCTTCGAGCACGAGTTGACTGCCCGTGGGGTCACCGTCGACAAGAGCCTGTGCGAGCACTTCGGCTATACCCGCCAGGAGCTTTATGGGCTGGTCCGGGTCGAGGGCATCCGCACCTTCAATGAGCTGCTCAAGCGTTACGGTAAAGGCCATGTTGGCTGTGACATCTGCAAACCGGCGGTGGGTTCGATCCTGGCCTCGTGCTGGAACCAGCCGATCATGGACGCCGCGCTGGTGCCGCTGCAGGACACTAACGACACTTTCATGGCCAACATGCAGAAAAACGGCACCTACTCGGTGGTGCCGCGCATTCCCGGTGGCGAGATAACCCCGGACAAGCTGATCGTGATCGGCCAGGTGGCGAAAAAATACGACCTCTATACCAAAATCACTGGCGGTCAGCGCATCGACCTGTTCGGCGCGCAGTTGCACGAATTACCGCTGATCTGGGGCGAGCTGATCGCTGCGGGCTTCGAGACCGGTCACGCCTATGGCAAGTCGACGCGTACGGTCAAATCCTGCGTCGGCAGCACCTGGTGCCGCTACGGCGTGCAGGACAGCGTGGCCATGGCCCTGCGCCTGGAAGACCGCTACAAGGGCCTGCGCTCGCCGCACAAACTCAAGTTTGCCGTGTCCGGCTGCACCCGCGAGTGCGCCGAGGCGCAGAGCAAGGACATCGGCGTGATCGCCACCGACAAGGGCTGGAACCTCTACGTCTGCGGCAACGGCGGCATGCGCCCGCGGCATGCCGAGTTGTTTGCCACCGACCTCGATGACGACAGCCTGATCCGCATGATCGACCGCGTGCTGATGTTCTACATCCGCACTGCCGACAAGCTGCAGCGCACCTCGGTCTGGCGCGAGGGCCTGGAAGGTGGCCTGGATTACCTCAAGGCGGTGATCCTTGATGACAGCCTGCAGCTTGGCAGCGAGCTCGAAGCGCAGATGCAGCACGTGGTCGATCAGTATGAATGCGAATGGGCCAACGCCCTCAACGACCCGGAAAAACTCAAACGCTTCCGCACCTTCGTCAACGACCAGCGCGCTGACCCGGACGTGCACTTCGTGCGCGAACGCGAACAACGCCGGCCAGTGGCCGCGCTGCACCTGATCCCAACTGTCGAGGAGGCTGTCTGATGAACTCATCCAATGTCGCAGTAGCGCAACAACCCAACTGGCAAACGGTTTGCCAGCGCGGCGATCTGGTCGCCGATTCCGGTGTGGTGGTGTGGCTGGACGGCGAGCAGGTGGCGCTGTTCTACCTGCCTGGCCAGGCTCAGCCGCTGTATGCCGTGGCCAATCGCGACCCGCGCTCGGGCGCCAATATCATCGGCCGCGGTCTGATCGGCAGCATCGGTGGCGAGCTGACGGTGGCGGCGCCGTTGTACAAGCAGCATTTCAGCCTGCGCAGCGGGCGCTGCCTGGAAGACCCGCAGCAGGCGCTGCGGACCTGGCCGGTGCGCCTGGCAGGGGAGGCTGTCGAGGTGGCGATGCGCTAAGATGGCTGACCGACGCTGACCGCGGGCAGAGCTGCTCTTACGCATGAACCTCGACACTCGAATCAAGTACCGCCACTTGCTGTGCTTTCTGGAAATCGCCCGCCAGGGCAGCCTGGCGCGTGCGGCTGACGTTCTGGCGATCAGCCAGCCAGCGATTTCCAAGACCCTCAAGGAGCTTGAGCAGTTGCTTGAGACGCGATTGTTCGAGCGCACTCGGCTGGGCGTCGAGCTGACCACCGCCGGCACGCGCTTCATGCGCTACGCCGGCCCCAGCGTGCAGGCCCTGCGCGATGGCGTGAGCAGTGTGCGCGGCGAGGCGCGGGCGCCGTCGCAGGTGCGCATTGGCGTGCTCTCGACCGTCGAAGGCCTGCTCATGCCCGAGGCGCTGTGCCGCCTGCATCAGCGCCATCAGGCGTTGCTGATCAGCGTGAGCACCGGGGTCAGTGCGCAGTTGCTCGGCCAATTGCGCCTGGGTGAGCTGGAGTTGGTAGTCGGGCGCATGACCGACAGCCCGCAGATTCAGGGCTTGTCATTCGAGCACCTGTATAGCGAATCGATGAGTCTGGTGGTGCGTCCGGGCCATCCGCTGCTGGCGCTGCAGCCGCTCGAGCGCAGCCGGGTTGGTGACTATCCGCTGGTGTTGCCTCCGCTTGGCACCACCATCCGCCAACACGCCGACAGCCTGTTTGTGCAGTGCGGCATCCACATGCCGGCGCAACGTCTGGAGACCTTGTCGCTGGCGCTGAGCCGGCGCTACCTGCTGGGCAGCGATGCAGTCTGGGTCGCCCCGCGTGACGCGGTGCTGATCGACCTGGGCCGCGGCGAGCTGGTCGAGCTGGACCTTGGCATCTACGAACCGGGTGGCTCGGTGGGCATCTGCCGCAACGCCGCGCTGCCGCAGAGCCTTCCGGCGCAGTGGGTATGCGAGGTGCTGCGCGAGTTGGCCGGGGAGTACCGCGAAGGGCTTTATCCCTGACGGATCTGTCATGTTTAGCAGGGCAGACATAAATAGGCACAATACCCGCCGCAGGTGGCATCTGCGCTCAATACTGGCCAGTGGCTGCAGCGTTGCCATGAACAACCTTTCACCTACTGAACTTACTGCCCGCAAGCGGCTCCTATGCCGGTAGCCATTGGTAACGACCGCCTGCTAAGCTCGCGGCTTTACCCTGATTGCCCTTATGGCGCATGAACAAGGAACTAGCATGAAACAACATCGTTTGGCGGCTGCGGTTGCCCTGGTAAGTTTGGTTCTGGCGGGCTGCGACGCTCAGACCAGCGACGTCGAGCTGAAAACCCCGGCACAGAAAGCCTCCTACGGTATCGGCCTGAACATGGGCAAGAGCCTGGCTCAGGAAGGCATGGAAGACCTTGATTCGAAAGCAGTCGCCATGGGTATCGATGACGCTGTCAGCAAGAAAGAGCAGCGCATCAAGGATGACGAACTGGTCGAGGCCTTCACCGCGCTGCAAAAGCGTGCCGAAGAGCGCCTGACCAAAGCCAGCGAGGAAGCCGCATCGGCTGGCAAGAAGTTCCTCGAAGAAAACGCCAAGAAGCAGGGCGTCGTGACCACCGCTTCCGGCCTGCAGTACGAAGTCGTGAAGAAAGCCGATGGCCCACAGCCAAAACCCTCTGACGTTGTGACCGTTCACTACGAAGGCAAGCTGATCGATGGCAAGGTGTTCGACAGCTCGGTCGAGCGCGGCAGCCCGATCGATCTGCCGGTCAGCGGTGTGATCCCAGGTTGGGTCGAAGGCCTGCAATTGATGCACGTCGGTGAGAAGTACAAGCTGTATATCCCGGCTGAGCTGGCTTACGGCGCACAGAGCCCAAGCCCGCTGATCCCGGCCAACTCGGTACTGGTGTTCGACCTGGAACTGCTGGCGATCAAAGATCCGAGCAAGCTCGAAGGCGCCGAGCCGCCAGCCGAAGCTCCGGCTCAGTAAGCCTTAGCGTGTCTACAACGCCCCGTCTCGACGGGGCGTTGTCGTTTTTGCGGGCACCCAGACGAACCTCGGCCGGCATTGTTTGTCCGAGATTGGGTGGCCGGTACACGTCTGCCCGATGACGCAAAACGTTTGCGTAACTGTCACGATTGGGTAAAAAACGCCCGATCTAAGCGCGACCCTTGCCCTGTCGGCACGGGGCGGCGGAAACTGTGCCCTGTTCACAAGGTTATCCACAATAAATGTGGATAACCTCATCGCCCGGAGGCCCCATGAGTGCACCCTGGAATTTCAGCCGATTTCTGCCCCTGGCCGAGCGCCTGCTCAGCCGTGGCCGGTTGCCGGCGCTGTTGTTTGCGGTCGCGCGCAAAGGCCCCAAGCTTGGTCAGCTGCGTGAAGACCTGCGCTTGATGCAGAGCCTGTGCCTGGCCTGGTGGCGTGGCGAGTACCGCGCCATCAGCCCGAAGGCGCTGGTGACCATCGTGGCCGGCCTGCTGTACTTCGTCAGCCCGCTGGATGCGATCCCCGACTGGCTGCTGGGCGTCGGCTTTCTCGATGACATCGCCGTGCTCGGCTGGGTATTGAAGACCGTGGCTGACGAATTGGGCCGTTTCAAGGCCTGGCGCGATGCCCAGACGCCGGAGCGTTTGCGCGTGGTAGAGCGCCTGCCAGACACCCCCGAGGCACTGCGCCTGGAGCGCGGTACGCCTTGAATTCAGCCTGATCTGCACAGACCCTCGCGCTTGGTCATATAATTGGCATAAAGGTTATGCCTACGGGCTACATGCAGTAGTCCTACGTGAGGGGTTTGCAATGGAAATTCAGGTCATCAGCCGGGACGATAAGCCCGAATACGCCGTCATTCCCTGGGAGCAGTATCAGGCCCTGCTGGTCGCTGCCGGCCAGGCGCCTGCGTCCAGCCCTGCCAAGGCAGAGCAGACGCTAGCAGAGCCTGCTGCAGCGCCTGCCAGCCTGCCAGCAATCAGCGAGTTGGCCCGCCTGCGTGAAGCCAAGGGCCTGGCCCCTGAGGCGCTGGCGCGCAGCGTCGGCATCAGCCCGGCCTACCTGGCCATGATCGAAGCCGGTGAGCGTGAAGCGGGTGCGCCGATCCTGCGCAGCCTGGCCTGGCACCTGGGTATTGCTGGCTGGAGCGAGCCGTCATGAGTGGCGTCAGGATCAGTCGCCAGCAATGGGACGGGCTGCTCGGCGAGCTGGACATGGCCCGCCGCCAGCGCCACCTGCTGACCTACCGTGCCCTGCTCGAGCGTCTGCAGCTGCCAACCCCGGCCATGCAGACGCTGACCGCCGCGCTGGAGCATCTGGCCGCCATCGACGCACGCGCCGAACAGCCGCTGCGCAGCTCGCTGGTAATCAGCCAGGGCGCAAGCCGCCTGCCGCGTACCGGCTTTTTCGAATGTGCCGAGCGCCTGGGCAGGTTTACCGGGCCGGTCGATGGCATGGAAGCAGCCTCCTGGCACGCCTCGGAAGTGGCCAGGGTATTCGAGCACCCCTATTCAGAAGAAGCCTGAGCGCCGCAGCGCGTTTGCCTGAGCAAACTGCAGACAAAGAAAAGGGGGTGGACATTCTAGGCGTCCACCCCCTTTTTTTGCGACTGGCGTCAGCCGGCGGTCACTTCTTGGCTACCGACGAGCTCAGGCTCAGGTAATCAAGCAGGATACGCCCGGTTTCGGCCAGGTAGGCGTCGTCTTCCGGTTTGGTGTTTTCATCTTCCACCGGCAGGGCGTCTTCGTCTTCTTTCTTCAGTTCCTTGAGCGGCTCTTCACCCTTGGCCTTGCGGCGGATGTTTTCCAGGGCCAGTTGCTTGCCCTCGATCTCATCGTGGCGAGCGCGACGGGTCTGCTCGTTGAGGCTGACACTCTTCTCGCTCATCAGCTTCTGGCTCAGGGCCAGGCGGTCACGGATGTAGGTGAACTCGGCATCCTTGGCGCTACGGGCGTCGTGGCGGGCCTTCAGCTCGGTGAGGAACGGCTTGAACGGGTCCACGGCAGGCTTGATCGCCGGCTTGATGGTGTCCCATGGCATGGCCTCGGGCAGGGCGCTCTCGCCGATTTCCTTGGTGTCGATGATCGACGGGTAGTCGATATCCGGCAGCACGCCCTGATGCTGAGTGCTCTGCCCGGAAACCCGGTAGAACTTGGCCAGGGTCAGTTTCAGCTCACCATGGTTGAGCGGCTGGATGGTCTGCACGGTGCCTTTGCCGAAGGTCTGGCCACCGATGATCAAGGCGCGATGGTAGTCCTGCATGGCGCCGGCGAAAATCTCCGAAGCCGAGGCCGAGAGACGGTTGACCAGTAGCGTTAGCGGGCCTTTGTAGAACGCGCCGCGGTTTTCATCTTCAAGCACATCGACGCGGCCGTCGCTGTTGCGTACCAGCACGGTCGGGCCTTTGTCGATGAACAGGCTGGTCAGCTCGGTGGCTTCCTGCAACGAGCCGCCGCCGTTGTTGCGCAGGTCGATGACCACGCCGTCGACTTTCTCGTTCTGCAGTTCGGTGAGCAGTTTCTTGACGTCGCGCGTGGTGCTCTTGTACTCAGGATCGCCGGCACGGTAGGCCTTGAAATCGAGGTAGAAGGCCGGGATCTCGATGATCCCCAGCTTGTAGTCACGGCCATCCTGCTTGAGCTTGAGCACCGACTTTTTCGCCGCCTGCTCCTCAAGCTTGACTGCTTCGCGGGTGATCGAAACGATTTTGCTGGTCTGGTCGCTCGGCGCATTGCTGGCCGGGATGACTTCAAGACGCACCACCGAACCTTTCGGGCCGCGGATCAGCTTGACCACTTCGTCCAGACGCCAGCCGACCACGTCGACCATTTCCTTGTTGCCCTGGGCCACACCGATGATCTTGTCGGCCGGGGCGACCTGTTTGGTCTTGGCGGCTGGGCCGGCCGGTACCAAACGGACGATCTTGACCTGATCGTTGTCATTCTGCAGCACCGCACCGATGCCTTCGAGCGACAGGCTCATGTTGATGTCGAAGTTTTCGGCGTTGTCCGGCGACAGGTAATTGGTGTGCGGGTCGTAGGACTGGGCGAAGGTGTTGATGTAGGCCTGGAAGATGTCTTCGGCACGGGTCTGGTCAAGCCGCGCAAGTTGGTTCTTGTAGCGCTTGATCAGGGTTTCCTGGATCTGCTTGAAGTCCTTGCCGGCGATCTTCTGGCGCAGTACTTCATCCTTGACGCGTTTGCGCCAGAGGTCGTCCAGCTCGGCGTCGTTTTTCAGCCATGGCGCGTCTTTGCGATCGACCAGCAGCGACTCGTCAACGCTGAAGTCGATCTTGTCGACGCCCTTGTTGAGTTCGGCCAGGGCAAAGTCCAGGCGGGCTTTGACGCGGTTCAGGTAACGCTTGTAGATGGTGAAGCCCGGATCGAGATTGCCGCTCTTGAGGAAATCGTCGAACTGGGTCTTCCACTTGTCGAACTCGGCGATGTCCGAGGCCGTGAAGTAGCTGCGCGATGGATCGAGCAGCTTGATATAGCTGTCGTAGATGATCACCGAACGGGCGTCATCCAGTGGCGGCTTGCTGTAGTGGTGGCGCTTGAGCAGCTCGACCACATTGAGACTGGCAACCACCTCATCCCGGTCTGGCTGCAGGCTTTCCCACTTGTTGGCGGCGGCCGCATTGCCGCCAAGCGTCAGGCTGCCAACGCCAATGAGCAGGGCGAGGGCGGTGCTGGGCAGAAAATGCTTCATGCTGATTCGACGTAAAGGCAATTGATCACGCATAGTAGGCCGTCTATTCCGTTCGCCGGTTCCATGGAGCCGGGCAAATACTGCAAAAAGCCCGGGGCAAGGCGATCCCGGGCTCAGTCATGACTCAACTATGGAGGCACTGTGAAGGCATTGCAAGGCGTTGACGGACATGTGGAGTGGGTCGAGGCCGAGCGCCCGACCTGTGATGCCGGCCAGGTACGCATTCGCGTAGCCGCGGCAGGCCTGAATCGGGCGGATATGCTCCAGATCGCGGGCAATTACCCACCGCCGCCGGGCGCCAGCCCGTACCTGGGGCTGGAATGTTCCGGGATCATCAGTGAAGTCGGCCCCGGCACCGACTGGCGCGTCGGCGAGCGCGTCTGTGCGCTGCTGGCGGGCGGTGGCATGGCCGAGGAAGTAGTGGTCGATGCTCGCCACGTGCTGCCGGTGCCCGAGGGCCTGAGCCTGCACGAAGCGGCGGCGATCCCCGAGGTGTATGCCACGGCCTGGCTGAATATCTTCCAGCTCGGCGGGCTCAAGCCTGGGGAAAAACTGCTGGTGCATGCCGGCGCCAGTGGCGTCGGCTCGGCGGCGATTCAACTGTGCAAGGCGCTGGGTAATCCGGTCTGGGTCAGCGTCGGCTCGCCAGAGCGGCTGGCCTACTGCGAGGCGCTGGGCGCTGCCGGTGGGGTGGTGCGCAATGCCAACCTCGATGACCTCAAGCAACTGGGCCCGTTCGACGTGATCCTTGACCCGGTTGGCGCCAGCTACGGCCCGCTCAATGTCGAGCTGCTGGCCCGCGACGGGCGCTGGGTGATGATCGGCTTGATGGGCGGGCGCAAGGTCGAACTGGACCTGGCGCAGATTCTCGGCAAGCGCCTGCAGCTGACCGGCTCGACCTTGCGCAATCGCGATGATGACTTCAAGGCCGAACTGCTCAAGGAGCTCGGCCAGCAGGTCTGGCCGTTGTTCACCGATGGCCGGCTCAAGGCGCAACTGGTGGACACCTATCCGGTCGCGTTCGCCGAGGCCGCTTACGCCGAGCTTGCGACCAATCAGGTCTCCGGCAAGCTGGTGCTGGTGATCGACCAGACGCTGGCCTGAGTCAGCCATGCCGGGGCTCAGGCCCCGGCAGTTTCACTTCCAGGCGAGGATCGGCCAGCCATGCTGCTCGGCATGGGCGCGCAGGACCGGGTCAGGGTTGACTGCCTTGGGATGATCGACCTTGAGCAGCAGCGGCAGGTCATTGCGCGAGTCCGAATAGAAACTCGCGCCCTCGAGGTTTTCCTGTTCCTGATCCAGCCACTCCAGCAGCCGGGTGATCTTGCCCTCGCGGTAGGTCAGCACGCCATGAGTGTTGCCGGTGTACACGCCATTGACCGCTTCCAGTTCGATCGCCAGGTACTCGTCTACACCCAAGCGGGCTGCAATCGGCCCGACCAGGTGGGTGCCAGAAGCCGAGATGATCAGCACCCGATCAGCTTGCTTGCGGTGCTCGGCAATGCAGCGGCAGGCGTCGCCGTAGATGATCGGCTCGATCACATCTTCCACCCATGGCTCGATCAGGTGCGCCAACTCCTCCAGTGTGCGCCCGGCAACCGGCTCGAGGCTGAAGGCCATGTAGTCTTCCATGGCCATCTCACCCTTGCTGTACGCTTCCATCAGCTCGCGGTCACGGCGCAGAAACGACTCGCCATCGACCCAGCCCAGCCGCACCATGTGCTCACTCCACAGCGACGCGCAGTCGCCATGGATCAAGGTTTCATCGAGATCGAAAATTGCCAAAGCCATCGGTAGTTCTCCTGAGCTACTTCTATGCCACTTCGCGTAGCGCCGTTGGGTCGATAGTCAAGGATACCCGTTGACCGTCCGCATGCAGATCCTCTGACGAGCGATTGAGCACGTCAACCACCAGTTCGACACCGCGCACCTCGACCCGATAGCGGATGACGTTGCCGAGCAGGCTATGGCTGCGCACCTGGCCGTCCAGTTCGCCGGTGAGGCTCAGGCTGATCGACTCGGGGCGGATTGCCAGGCGGCTGCTGACCGGGCGTTGCAACAGGCGGCTGGCGCTGTCGGCATCGAGCAGGTTGTAGTTGCCGATAAAGCCTGCGGCAAACAGGTCCACCGGCGCGGTGTAGAGGGTTTCGGCGTCGCCACTCTGGACGATCCGGCCCTGGTTCATCAGGAAGATGCGGTCGGACATGGTCAGCGCCTCTTCCTGGTCGTGGGTGACGAAGATCGTGGTCAGCCCCAGCTCGCGCTGAATTGCCCGAATCTGCTCGCGCAGGTGCTTGCGAATACGTGCATCCAGTGCCGACAGTGGCTCATCCAGCAGCAACAGGCGCGGCCTGGTCACCAGCGATCGGGCCAGCGCCACCCGCTGGCACTGGCCGCCCGACAACTGATGCGGATAGCGCCCGGCAAAGCTGCCCAGCTCGACCAGCTCGAGCACTTCGCGCACCCGCGTGCGGCTTTCTGCAGCAGGGGTTTTCTGCATGCGCAAACCGAAGGCGACGTTTTGCTCGACGGTCATGTTGGGGAACAGTGCATAGCTCTGAAAGACCATGCCGATGCCGCGTTTTTGCGGGCTCAGCGGCACCAGGTCGTGGCCGTCAAGGAGGATCCGGCCGCTGTCGACCGGGGTCAGCCCGGCAATGCAGCGCAGCAAAGTCGACTTGCCGCAACCGGACGGGCCGAGCAGGGTGACGAATTCGCCGCGCTGGATCTGGCAGTCGATATCGTCGAACACCGGGCTGCCGGCGTAACTCTTTTGCAGTTTCTCTACGCTGACGAAGCTCATCTCAGGGTTTGTCCTTGTTCAAGCGATTGGCCACCCAGGTCAACACCAGGACGAAGGCGAAATAGGAAATCACCAGCGCGCTGTTGAAGTGGCCGCTGCTGTTGCGCATGTTGTTCAGGTACACCTGCAGCGTTTCGTAGCGGGTGCCGACCAGCAGGTTGGCGAACACGAATTCGCCGAACAAAAACGAGAACGACAGCAACAGCGCCACCATCAGGCCCTTGCGCAGGTTTGGCAGCACCACCAGAAACGCCGCCTGCCAGGTGCTGGCGCCGAGCAGTTGGGCAGCGTCCATCAGGTCGCGCAGGTTGATCGCCTGCAGGTTGTTGGTGATGGCCCGGTACATGAACGGCAGCGCTACGGTGAAGTAGCAGCCGATCAGAATCCACGGCGTACCGACCATCGCCATCGGCCCGCTGCCATACAGCTGCAGCAAGCCCACCGACGACACCACCGGCGGTACCGCAAACGGCAGCAGGATGAGGATGTTCATCAGCGCATCCAGCCGCGGGAAGTGGTAATGCACCACAAACAGCAATGGCAGGATCAGCACCACCGACAACAGCAGCGCGCCGACGCACACCAGCAGCGACTGGCCGAAGGCGGCCAGAAAGCGCGGCTCGCTCCACAGCGCCACGTACCATTTGAAAGTCAGGCCGCTGGGCAACAGGCTCGCCGACCAGCTGGTCGACAGTGAGTAGAGCAGGGTGCCGGCCAGCGGCAGCAGCAGGATCAGAAACAGCAGGTAGACCACGGCGCGGTGGTACCAGCCGCCAGGGCGGGATTCAGCGCGCATGGTAGCTCCTCTTCAACAGCCATTGATGAACCACCGTGACCAGCGTCATCAGCCCCACCAGCACCATCGCCAGGGCGCTGGCCAGGTTCGGGTCGAGGCTGATGTCGCCCGCCACCAGCGCCGCGATGCGGATCGGCAGCACGTTGAAATTGCCCGTAGTCAGTGCATAGACCGTGGCGTAGGCGCCGAGGGCATTGGCCAGCAGAATCACGAAGGTGCCGAGCAGCGCCGGGGTCAGCACCGGCAGGCCGATGTGCCGCCAGAATTGCCAGTGGCTGGCGCCGAGCAGCGCCGCGGATTCGCGCCAGTCTTCACGCAGGGCGTCGAACGCCGGGTACAGCAGCAACACGCCGAGCGGGATCTGGAAGTAGGTGTACACCAGGATCAAGCCGGTCTTGGAATAGATGCTGAAGTCTTCGAGCAGGCCGATCTGCTTCAGCAGCAAGGTCAGTGCGCCGTTGAAGCCGAGCAGAATGATGAAAGCGAAGGCCAGCGGCACTCCGGCGAAGTTGCTGGTCATGTTGGCGAAGGCACTGACGAAGTCGCGCAGCTTCGAGTCGACCTGGCGCAGCGAATAGGCGCCGAGGGTGGCGATGATGATGCCGAACAGGCTCGACCAGAAGCTGATCTCCAGGCTGCGCTGCAGCGCCTGCAGATAAAACTTGGAGGCGAACACCTTGCTGAAGTTGTCCAGGCTCCAGCCGCCCTCGGCCTGCACGCTGTGAATCGCCACCCAGCCCAGCGGCGCGATCTGGAACACCAGAAAGAACAGCGCGAACGGCAGCAGGCAGAGCACGGCCAGGTAGCGCCCGCGGGTGCCGGCCATCACGACAGCAGCTCGCGGCAAACGCTTTTGTCATGGGCGGCGCCGAGCAGCTCGCAGATCGTTCCGCACAGCTCGGTCTGCAGCGGCTTGGCATTCTGGTCGAGGCTGAAGGCGCTGCCGAAGACGAACAGCGGCACCTCGCGCTCCTCGGCCAGCAGGCCATTGTGCGAGCGGTCGTTGTTCATGCCATGGTCGGCGGTCACCAGCACCTGATAACCCTCTTCGAGCCAGCGCGGCAGGTAGTCGGCCAAGAGGATGTCGGCGCCGCGGGCGGCATTGCGGTACTGGCTGCTGTCGAGGCCATGACGATGGCCGGCATCGTCGATGTTCATCGGGTGCACCAGCAAGAAATTCGGTGCGTGGCGGCGGCGCAGGTACTCGGCGTCGGCCAGTAGATGCGAGTCGGGGTAGTGATCGGCGTAGTAGAACAGTCCATGCTGGATCGGCAGCTTTGGCGCATGGGTATGGCGATCGCGCAGCGGGTCGAACGGCGAGCGGTTGTACAACTCGCTCATCCAGTGATACGCGGCGGCTGCAGTGCCCAGGCCTGCCTCGCGGGCGTAGTGAAACACGCTGCGCTGGTTGGACAGGCGGTTGACGTTGTTGTGGACGATGCCGCTTTCCAGCGGTGGTACGCCGGTGAGAATGCATTCGTAAAGCGGCCGCGACAGCGACGGCAGCTCGCACTGGACCCGGTACAGCGCAGCGCGGTCAGCCTCGACGTAAGCGTGCAGGTGGCCCATCGCATGGTGGGCGACCTCGTGGTTGAGGCCGTCGAGCAGGACCAGAATGACGTTGTGTTGCATGGAGACTCCCGTTATTACCGCGTTGTACTTTTCGCGGGTAAACCCGCTCCCACAGGGTCCCGCGCTGAACCCTACTCAACCTGTGGGAGCGGGTTTACCGGGACGCCGGACCGCCGCGAAAAGGCCGGATCAGGCGCTGGAGAACTAGCCCCTTACTCCATCTCGATGATGACCTGCTCCTGCCATTTTTGCGGCAGCGCCTTGGAGGTGGTCTCCCAGGCTGTGGCGTCCTTGATTGGCTGGGCCGGCGCGTACTGCTCGTTGGGCAGCAGCTTGGCCTGTACATCAGCCGGCAGCTTCAGGTGCTCGGCACGGATCGGCCGCGCGTGGCCGTTGGCCAGGTTGATCTGGCCGGCGTCGCTGAAGATGTATTCGCGAGCCAGCTTGGCCGCGTTGGGGTTTTTGGCGTACTTGTTGATGATGGTGGTGTAGCCCGAGGTAATCGAGCCGTCAGCCGGGATCAACACCTCGAAGCGCTCAGGGTCGATCTGCTGGCGGTAGCTCAGGCCATTGAAGTCCCAGACCACGCCGACTTCCACTTCGCCTTTCTCCAGGGTCTGGATGGTCGGGTTGGCCAGCGACAGGCGTTTCTGCTGAGCCAGCGTGGTGAACAGCTGCAGGCCTGGCTCGATGTTGCGTTCATCACCCTTGTAGGCGATGGCCGCAGCGAGCACGCCGTTGGCCGCCTGGGCTGCGGTGCCGACGTCACCGATGGCGACCTTGTACTTGCCCTTCTCGAGGTCGTGCCAGGTTTTTGGCCGCTCGCCTTCCTTGACCAGCTGCTTGTTGATGATGAAAGCAATGGTGCCGGTGTAGGCCAGCGCCCAGTGGCCGTCCTGGTCCTTGGCCCAGGTCGGTACCTGATCCCAGGTGCTTGGCTTGTACGGCTGGCTCACGCCCTTGGCCACGGCGATCGGGCCAAAGGCGGCACCGACGTCACCGATGTCGGCGCTGGCGTTGTCCTTTTCCGACTCGAACTTGGCGATTTCCTGCGCCGAGCTCATGTCGGTGTCCATGTGCTTGAGGCCGTACTTGCTGGCCAGGTCATCCCAGGTGGCTTTCCAGTTGGCCCACGCATCGGGCATGCCCACGCTGTTCACCGCGCCTTCCTTGCGGGCTGCATCTTCCAGTGTCTTGAGGTCGTCGGCGGCCATTGCCGAGGTGCACAGGGCGATGGCCGAACCGAGCAATGACGCCATGAAAAACTGTTTCATCCGAAGCTCCTTGGGTGGGACTGCCTTGCAGGCGATATGAGGATGCAAACCGTGCGCGTGACGTAAGTGGTCTAGGTCAGCAAACCTTGCGCCAAGGTAGGCTGCCCGCGTGACAGTTTGATGTAGGTCAGCGGCTTGGCCGGCCTACCGGGATGCCTGAAAATACAGCGTAGACCAGATCCCATGCCTTGATTCGCCTGGCCTGATGCATTTTCAATGTCACCCTTGAGGGGCTTCTGTAACCGGATGTTCATGGCCTGTGCCTAGGCTTGCACTATTCTCCAGTTGCCCTGTTGTGGGGCTGGACTAGTCCAGATAGGTAACCTTTGATGCAAGCGACGCCAGCGCGCGCGGTAACAGTCATCTGTCATGCCCTGCAGGAGCAGATCGAGCACGGCCTGCTGGCGCCGGGCGGCAAACTGCCGGCCGAGCGCAAACTCAGCGAAGTCTTCGCCACCACGCGCATCACCCTGCGCGAAGCACTGCTGCAGCTGGAGGCACAGGGTTTGATCTATCGCGAAGAGCGCCGTGGCTGGTTCGTTGCGCCGCAGCGGTTAAGCTATGACCTGATTGCCCGTAGCCACTTCCACGCGATGGTTCGCGAGCAGGGGCGGGTGCCGGCCACCGAGCTGTTGTCGGCGCGCCTGCAGCCAGCCTCGGCGGCGATCTGCGCGCGCTTGCGCCTGCCGGGGTTGTCCAGCGTGGTGCAGATCTGCCGGGTCCGGCGGATTGACGGGCGCGCGGTGCTGTATACCGAGCACTACCTGGCGCCAGCGTACTTCCCGCAGATTCTCGAGCAGGACCTCAGTCAGTCGCTGACCGAGATCTACGCTCGCGAGTATCAGATTGAATATGGCCGGGTCTGTTTCGAGATCCTGCCCACCGCGTTGCCTCTGGCCGCCGCTAGTGCGCTGAAGATCTCGGCGGGCAGTCCGGGCCTGCAGGTGACCCGGGTCAACTGCGATCAGCATGGTCATCTGATCGACTGTGACCTGGAGTACTGGCGCCATGATGCAGTGCGGATCAGGGCCGAGGCGGGGTAGGTTTTGGGTGGAGGTTACTTCAGTCCTTGCAGCAGTCCAGCCTCCTCAAGCAGGTCAACAATTACTTGCTCATCTACGGCATAAACACCGCGGGATGCTTTCCACACCAGTTTCTTTTCCTGCAACGCAATGAGTGCCTGCTGGACCGCCGGCACTTCTATGCTGCGGGCTTTGCCCTCGATACCCGCCTGCATCATTGCCGTGGCATACATATCCATGGTTGGCGACTCGAACGGTGCATAGTCCTCGCCCATGGCAGCCATGACTCGGATAACTGCAGCCTGAATGGGCGTCAGGCTGTGCAGCACCTTCTGCAGGTTTGCGTTGAGTTCTGCAGTCAGCGCGCGCACCAGTACTGAAAAACGCTGGGGGACATCGGCAGGATCCGCAAGCCTTGAATAGCTCGAATACGACTGCGGGATCAAGCTGATGGGGCAAGTCGACGTGCTTGCAGAACCAATCAACGAAGTCTTGATCAAGAGTAGGAAATTGCACCATGGAGGCACCAAAAAATGCCTGATCCTTACTGTTGCGAAGCATCGCCAGCTTGTCCCGGTTAGACCCTGTGCAGACCACTCGAAGGCCATGGTGCTTTGAGCTATTGAGCTCATCTCTTGCTGCCTTCAGCGCAAACAGGGCTGCAACCCCTGCATCGCTAGTTATCGCATGCTGAGCTTCGTCAATCACCAGAACGATGATTTTCTGAGATTCGTCCGAAAGTGCCGCAAGTGCATGGGTCAGGTCGATATCCCGGCCCAGACCAACCTTGTCCAGACTGAAACTCATTCCTCCAACAGCGACTTTGTCCATGCCGGCACTCTTTGCCAGGCGGGTGATAAACCCTTCACTGCGCCCGACAGCCTCCCTTACGGCATCGACGATGACCAAGCCTGGATCCTTGGTCAGATCCATTATAGAGGGGTACGGTTCTACAGCACTCAGGGAGCTTGGGAGGTAATTTATTGGAGATTATAGAGCGATTATAGAGACGGCTTTGCTGCTGGCGTTTCGCCGGCAACCGCTTCGCTCAGCCCGCCGCCACCGGCCGTGACCACCTGCACCGACAGCCGCGGCATCGCCAGGTCGAGGCCGGCTGCGTCAAGTTGGCGTTTGAGCGCCAGGTTGAACGCCCGCGACACTTCCCACTGCTTGATCGGCGCAGTCTTGAAGCGCGCCCGCAGGATCGCCTGGCCGGCCTCGAAGCTTTCCACCCCTTGCAACTCCAGTGGCGACCAGATGTTGCGGCGCATCAGCGGGTCGCTGCGCAGGGTCTGGCCGACCTCACGGATCAGGGTGATGGCCTTGTCGATGCTCATGCCGTGAGGCACGGCCACGCGGAAGATCGCGTAGCCGAACTCACGCGAGTAGTTCTTGATGCTCTTGATTTCGCTGAACGGGATGGTATGCACGATGCCATCGATATCGCGCAGGCGCACGGTGCGGATGGTCAGGCCCTCGACGGTGCCCAGGTGGCCGCCGACTTCGACATAATCGTCGATGGCCAGTGAGTCTTCGATGATGATGAACAGCCCGGTGATCAGGTCGGCGACCAGCGACTGCGCACCAAAGCCGATGGCCAGGCCGATGACACCGGCACCGGCCAGCAGCGGCGTGACGTTCATGCCCATGTTGGCCAGGGCGACAATCACCGCAATGATGAAGATGGCCACGAACATGACGTTGCGGATCAGCGGCATCATGGTCTGCGCGCGGGCGTTGGCCAGGCCACGGCGCGAGCGCACCAGCGCATGATGCACCGCCGTGTCGGCGAGGATCCACACCAGCCAGGCGGCGATCAGGGTACCGGCCAGGCCGAGCAGACGCAGGCTGACGTCATGCCCTTCGCCCTCGGCAAAGCCGATCATCGACAGGCCCCAGACGCGCAGGCCAAGCTCGATGAACACCAGCCAGATCAGCACATGCACCAGGGCGTAGCCAAAGTTGCGCAAGCGCTCGGCATACACCGCCTGACGGCGATTGATCCGCTTCGGGTTGGCCGCGTGGCGGCGCACCAGGCCATTGACCACCATGCACACCACTACCAGCACGGTACACATCAGCGACTGGCGCAGGGCAGTGCTGGTATCGCCAGCGGAAACGAAGGTGGCCACCAGCGAGATCGCCACCAGAATCATTGCCGGAATGAACCAGAAGCTGCCGAGAATCTCGATGGTGTCACTCAGGGTGCGTCGGTTCAGCCGACGCGACAGTGGCTGGTTGCGAATCAGGTGGGCAATCGGGCGGCGGAAGCGCAGCACGAACAATCCGGTGCACAGCGCCGCCAGCACGTTGGCCAGGGTCGCCAGAGCGTGGGCCAGATGGGTGCCCAGCGCTGCGGTCAGGCGCGGGTCGTTCATCGCTTCGCCAAACGCCGCGAAACTGCCGATCAGCCACAGCGGGCGAAACGCCTGATGCCGCAGAATATGCAGGGCGCGGTGGCGGTGCGGGCCATCGAGCAGGGAGAAGGCAATCACGCAGATCGCCGAGAAGCAGGTGCCCACTACCAACGCGTAAGCCAGCACCATCGCCATCGATTTGCCCAGCGAGGGGGGCAGGGCGAAGCTCAGGTAGACGGTGATGATCAGTGCCACCAGCCACGGCCCCAGTTTGCGCAAGGCAAACAACACCAGATCACCGGTGCGCGGGTGTTGCGGCAGCTCAGCCTTGAGACCGAAGCGCAGGCGCACGCGCTGACCGATCCAGTTGAACAGCATGGCCAGCAAGCTCCACACCGCAATCACAGCCGCGAAGCCGAACAGAATCGCCGGCCACTGCTGCACCGGCACGATCAGCGCGCTGAGCTCATCCTGGGCCTGATTGATTTCCAGCGACCAGCGCCGAAACGGGCTTTCATCGCCGCTGAACTGCTTTTCAATGTCATGCAGGGCGCCGCTGATGAGCCCGAGCACGCCTTGTTCCGGGTTGGCCTGGGTCTGTTTGCTGGCATCACGGAGTTTTTTCAGATCGGCCAGCAGTTTGCTGCGTTGCTGGTCGTTTTCGAGGTTCTTGATCACCTCGTCCAGCGACTTGGCCAGCGGCTCGCTGGCTTGCGGTTGTGCCGGCGCGCTCGAGCCGAGCAGGCCGGGAATGCCGGCGGCATAGCTCGGCGTGATGAACAGCAACAGCAGCAGGGTCAGGCAACGCAGGAAGACAGGCACCGGAAAAACTACCTCAGGACAATCGATCGACCGAGTGTAGAGGTTTATGTGGGCAGTTTCTCGAGGATCTTCCAGCACATGATGCCGAAAATGCCCAAGGTGCCGATCCACATCATCAGCACCCCGGCGTTGCGCTCGCGCAGGCTGAAGCCGATGGTCAGCAGCATCAGGAACAGAAATACCGGAACGAACAACGAGAGAAAGGGCGACATGCGACAGAATCCTTCTGCGGGGTAACTGGATAGCCACTATGCATCCAGCATAGCGGCTGCGCCGAGGGTGACCATTGACCCTCGGCAGGTTGCCTTCAAGGCAGTTCGCGGGTGCGGTAGAACGCGCTCAGAACCTTGACCAGGTGAGCCAGGTCATGGCTGCCGCACAGCTCGCGGATCGAGTGCATGGCAAAGGTCGGCAAGCCGATGTCGACCGTGCGCACACCCAGGTGGCTGGCGGTGATCGGGCCAATGGTCGAACCACAACCCATGTCGCTGCGCACCACAAAGCTCTGCACTGGTACTTCTTCAGCCATGCACAGGTGGCGGAAGAACCCGGCGGTTTCGCTGTTGGTGGCGTAGCGCTGATTGTTGTTGACCTTGATCACCGGCCCGGCATTGAGCTTGGGCCCATGATTACCGTCGTGCTTGTCGGCGTAGTTGGGGTGCACGCCGTGGGCATTGTCGGCCGAGATCATCAGCGAACGCTGGATCACGCGAACGTACTCGTCGCCATCCGGCAGCAGGCGCTGCAGGGTTTGTTCGAGCATTGGGCCGTCGGCGCCGCAGGCCGAGCTGGACCCGACTTCTTCATGGTCGGTGCAGACCAGCACGCAGGTCTCGTCGCTGTCGGTTGCCAGCATCGCCTGCAGGCCGGCATAGCACGACAGCAGGTTGTCGAGGCGGGCGCCGGCGATGAAGTCACCATTGAGGCCGATCAGGGCCGCGTCCTGGGTGTCATAGAAGCTCAGCTCGTAGTCGAGCACCACGTCGGCATTCAGTTCGTGTTCGCGGGCCAACTGCTCGGTGAGCACAGCGCGGAAATCGACCCGCTCGTCACCTGCCACCTGGGCGATGATTGGCGGCAGTTCGAGCTGGGCATTGATCGGCCAGCCTTCGTTGGCGGTGCGATTGAGATGGATCGCCAGGTTGGGGATCACCGCGATCGGCAGCTTGAAGTCGACCAACTGGCTTTCGACCTTGCCATCACGGCGGAAGGTCACCCGCCCGGCCAGCGACAGGTCGCGGTCGAACCACGGCGCCAGCAGCGCGCCGCCGTAGACTTCGACGCCCAGCTGCAAAAAGCCGTGGCGCTGCAGTTCAGGCTGCGGCTTGACTCGCAGGCACGGGCTGTCGGTGTGCGCGCCAACCATGCGGATACCGCTCAGCAGCGGTGACAGCGAACCGAGCTTGATCGCGATCAGCGACGAGTCGTTGCGGGTCAGGTAGTAACGCCCGCCAGGCACGGTGGCCCAGCTGTCACGCTCGTCGAGGCGCTGAAATCCAGCGGCTTCGAGGCGCTGGACCAGGCTTGCCGTGGCGTGGAAGGGCGTCGGGGAGGCCTTGAGGAATTCGATCAGGCCCTGGTTCAAAACATCGCGCATAGTTCACTCCAGACAGCAATGGCGCGAGTTTAACGCAGTTCTGCGACGTTTTGTGTCGGCGCACAGCGACTTCAGAACGGAGCCGGGCACTCGAACTTCAAGCGCTCACCGCTGACCGGATGGGTAAAGCTGAGCATGCTCGCGTGCAGGCATAGCCGCTCATGGGCGGCCAGCGCCTCCGGGTTGGCGTACAGCCGGTCGCCGAGCAGCGGATGGCCGATCGACAGCATGTGCACGCGCAGTTGATGCGAGCGGCCGGTGATCGGCGTCAGCTCGACCCGGCAATGGTCGCCACAGCGCTCGATGATGCGCCAGAAGGTCAGTGCATGCTTGCCTTGCTCACGGTCGACCACATGCCGCGGTTTGGTCGGCGGGTCATAGCGCAGTGGCAGGTCGATGCTGCCGCTGTCCAGCGCCGGCTGGCCCCAGCACAGTGCGGTGTAGGCCTTTTCGGTTTCGCGATCATGAAACTGGCGCGACAGTTCTCGATGACTGTCGGCATCCCGAGCGAGCAGGATGATCCCCGAGGTTTCCCAATCGAGGCGATGCACGATCAGCGCTTCCGGGTAGCCGTTTTCCTGCAGGCGGGTGATCAGGCAGTCCTTGTTGTCGTCGGCGCGGCCCGGCACCGAAAGCAGCAGGGTCGGCTTGTTGATGACCAGGACAGCGTCGTCCTGATGAAGGATGTGCACGTTCGACAGGGGCATTGTTGCGTCTTCTCTGGAAAAACTGACAAAAGCGGCCCTGAACCGCAAAACGGCCACGGGCGGCACCAGATGTTCTGGTTGCGTCAGTGGCTGCTTCGCGGTTCAGGGCCGCTCCTGCAGGTGTGCCTGCAGCGTTGATTAACGCTCGGGCAGGGTGATGTTCAGCTCGAGGATCGAGCAGCTGCCTTGGTTTTCCAGGGCAACCACCACGTCATCGTTGCCGATATTGACGTACTTGCGGATCACCTCGACCAGCTCTTTCTGCAGCGCCGGCAGGTAGTCCGGCGTGGTGCGCTGACCGCGCTCGTGCGCCACGATGATCTGTAGACGCTCTTTCGCTACCGACGCACTGCTCTGTTTCTGTCTGCCACGAAAGAAGTCAAAAAGGTTCATGGTTTACTTGCCTCCAAACAGGCGCGCGAAGAATCCTTGCTTCGGCATTTCGATGAACCGCAACGGAAGGTTTTTCCCGAGCAGGCGGTCGATGGTGTCGCTGTAGGCCTGGCCTGCATCGCTCTGATCGTCGAGGATGACCGGCACGCCTTGGTTCGAGGCTTTGAGTACGGCTTCGGACTCCGGAATCACGCCGATCAGATCTACCGAAAGGATGTCCTTGACGTCGTCGACCCCGAGCATTTCGCCTTTGCTTACGCGCTCTGGGTGGTAGCGGGTGATCAGCAAGTGTTCCTTGATCGGGTCTTCATTACGCTCGGCGCGGCGCGACTTGCTCGCCAGCAGACCGAGCATACGATCCGAGTCACGTACCGAAGACACTTCCGGGTTGGTCACAATGATCGCTTCGTCAGCGAAGTACATGGCCAGGTGGGCGCCCTTTTCGATACCGGCAGGGGAGTCGCAGACCACATATTCGAAGTCTTTCTTCAAGTCCATCAGGACCTTCTCGACGCCTTCCTGAGTCAGCGCGTCCTTGTCGCGGGTCTGGCTGGCAGCCAGCACGAACAGGTTCTCAAGGCGCTTGTCCTTGATCAGTGCTTGCTGCAGGTTGGCTTCGCCGTTGACCACGTTGACGAAGTCATACACCACGCGACGCTCGCAGCCCATGATCAGGTCGAGGTTACGCAGGCCGACGTCGAAGTCGACGATGACAGTCTTGTGCCCGCGCAGGGCCAGGCCGGTACCGATGGCGGCGCTGGTGGTGGTCTTGCCCACACCCCCTTTGCCGGAAGTAACCACGAGAATCTTGGCCAAGGTGTTTCACCCCTAAATAAAATAGTCGGGACAGCAGTCCCTGAAAAAGCACAAAACGGCAACGATGAAAAAGTTGCTCTAAAAATGCCGCAAGTATCCGTTAAAGCCGGGTGATGTTCAACACATCGCCAGACAGGCTGACCTGTACCCCCGAACCCCACAGTGGGTCGCGACGCAGGTCTTCGCAGACCCGGTACTGACCGGCAATCGAGACCAGCTCTGCGGTCATCTGCTGGCAGAAGATGCGCGCCTTGGTGTTGCCCTTGATCCCCGCCAGGGCCCGACCACGCATTGCGCCGTAGACATGGATGTTGCCATCGGCAAGAAGTTCCGCACCCGGGCTGACCGATGTGGTCACCACCAGGTCACCGCCCTGGGCGTAGATCTGCTGGCCACCGCGCACCGGCGTGGTGATGATCCGGGTCGGCCGCACTTCCGGCTCGGCGGGCACCACGGGCGCCGGTTCTGGCTCGGGCTTCTTGACTTCCGGCTCAGGCTCCAATGGCCGCTCGCGGGCACCGGACGGCGGCAGCACGGGCAGGTCGATGGCAATCGCCGCAGCGATGTCTTCGATACGGTTGGCGCGGATCGCCAGAGTGCGCAGGCCATGGTGGCGGCAGATGCGCATCAGCCCGGGCAAATCGATGGCGCCTTCGCCGGCCGGCAGTTTGTCCAGCGCCAGCACCAGTGGTGTATTGCTGAAGAAATTCGGTGCCAGGGCGACTTTTGCCGCCAGCTGGCGGTCCAGCGATTCAAGATCGTTGCGCGCCAGTTCCAGAACGGTAATGGCAAGCATGCTGCCCTTGAGCTGGAACGCGGGGGCGTGTTCGGGGGTGTGGTTTGGGCTCATGGTCTGCATAGACGGCTTGTAACGGAAAAAGTGCCCTGACTTATAACGAGAACGCGGGTTGCCCGCAACCGGCGGCGATCCGTTGTAGAATGCGCGGCCTTTGTCTTTCCGGAAGCTTGAATGGAACGCCCGCGTTTTCGTCGTTATTTTCTCCACCCGCGATTCTGGGGCCTGTGGTTGGGCCTCGGGCTGCTGTGGCTGACTGTGCAACTACCGTATCGGGCACTGCTGGCGCTCGGCCGTGCGCTGGGCGCGGTGATGTATCGCTTTGCCGGCGAGCGTCGGCGCATCGCTGCGCGCAACCTCGAGCTGTGCTTCCCTGAGCTTTCCGCCGACCAACGGCTGCGGTTGCTCAAAGAAAACTTCGCCTCCACCGGCATCGCCTTCTTCGAAATGGCCATGAGCTGGTGGTGGCCAAAGGCCCGGCTGGCGCAGCTTGCGCATATCGAAGGCATCGAGCACCTGCAGGCCGCCCAGCGCGATGGCCAGGGCGCGATTCTGATGGCGGTGCACTTCACCACTCTGGAAATCGGCGCCGCACTGCTCGGCCAGGTGCACACCATCGACGGCATGTACCGCGAGCATGGCAATCCGCTGTTCGACTTCATCCAGCGCAGTGGCCGCGAGCGGCATAACCTCGATTCGCTGGCGATCGAGCGCGAGGACGTGCGCGGCATGCTCAAGCTGCTGCGCAGCGGCCGCGCGATCTGGTACGCACCGGATCAGGACTACGGCGCCAAGCAGAGTGTGTTCGTGCCGCTGTTCGGTATCCCGGCGGCAACGGTTACCGCCACCACCAAGTTTGCCCGTCTGGGCAAGGCGCGGGTGATTCCGTTCACTCAGCGCCGGCTTGAGGATGGCAGCGGTTACCGTTTGGTTGTGCATCCACCGCTGCAGGACTTCCCGGGCGAGACCGAGGAGGCCGACTGCCTGCGCATCAACCAGTGGGTCGAGAGCGTGCTGCGTGAATGCCCGGAGCAGTACCTGTGGGCGCATCGCCGCTTCAAGTCTCGCCCTGAAGGCGCGCCACGGCTGTACGACAAGAAGCAGCGCTGACGCCAGCGCATCCAGGGAGGATCACATGACTGCAACCACGGGCCTGATTCTCTCTGGCGGCGGTGCCCGCGCGGCTTTATCAGGTGGGGGTGCTGGCAGGTATTGCCGAGTTGCTGCCGCCTGGCGCGGCCAACCCGTTCCCGGTGATCGTCGGCACCTCGGCCGGGGCCATCAATGCGGTGACGCTGGCCAGCGGTGCCACTCGTTTTGCCGAATCGGTGCAGCGCCTGACCGCCTTCTGGCAGAACTTCAGCAGCCACCTGGTGCTGCGCAGCGACTGGCCCGGGGTGATTCGCCAGGCCAGCCGGTTTGTCAGCCACAGCCTGTTGGGTTTTGGCGGCGACGTGCCGGTGGCGTTGCTCGATAGCAGCCCGCTTCGTGGCCTGTTGCAAGCGCACCTGCATCTTGACGGCATTGGCGAGGCGCTGGCCAGCGAGCAATTGCGCGCCGTGGCCATTACCGCTTTTGGCTACGACTCGGGCCAGGCAGTGACCTTCTATCAAGGCGGCGAGACGATTCAGCCATGGCTGCGCCACCGCCGGATTGGCGTGCCAACCGCGCTAAGCATCGAGCACTTGCTGGCCAGCTCGGCGATCCCCTTGCTGTTTGCCCCGGTCAAGCTTGGCGACGAGTACTTTGGCGATGGTGCGGTGCGCCAGTCGGCGCCGATCAGCCCTGCCTTGCACCTGGGCGCGAGCCGGGTACTGGTGGTCGGCGTCAGCGGCAACCCGCAACGGCCGGCGCCGCCGTTGCCCAGCCAGCGTCTGTTCAGCGGTCGCCAGCCAAGCCTGGCGCAGATCGGCGGGCACATGCTCAACAGCACCTTCATCGACAGCCTGGAAGACGACATCGAGCTGTTGCAACGGCTCAATCACCTCAGCCACCTGCTGCCGGCGCATTTGAATGCGCGGGCGCTGGGCCTGGCACCGATCGAGGTACTGGTGGTTGCGCCGAGCCAGCCGCTGGATGAAATCGCCGCGCGTCATCGACGCCAGCTGCCGGCGGCTTTGCGCATGTTCCTGCGCGGGCCGGGGGCAACCCGCACCAGTGGGGCAGGGGTGTTGAGCTATTTGCTGTTCGAGGCGAGTTATTGCAGCGAGCTGATCGAGCTTGGCCGGCGCGATGCCTTGGCCAAGCGTGACGAGCTGAGCCGGTTTCTCGGCTTGTGAGTTTTGGGGCCGCTAAGCGGCCCCAAATATGCTGATTACTCGGCGATCTGCAGTTTGCGCGCCTGGGTGTAGACGTAGCGCACCTTCTCGTATTCGAACGGCGAATTCAGCTGGCCATAACGGAAGGCAGTGGTGTAGCGCTTGTCCACAGCCCGTAGGAACAGAATCTCCGGGTGATCGCTGGTGACATTGGCCATGTCCAGGTAGTTGATCGACTGTTCGCCGGCGTAGTCCACCACCACCCCGGTGGTGTCGCGCAGGTTCGATGGGCCGAGGATCGGCAGCATGATGTACGGCCCGTCGGGTACACCATAGAAGCCCAGGGTCTGGCCGAAGTCTTCACTCTGGCGCGGCAGGCCCATCTTGGTCGCCGGGTCCCACAGGCCGCCGACACCGATGATGGTGTTGAACATCAGCCTTGCAGTGATCTTCGCCGACCGCTCGGCCTTGAGCTGCAACACGCTGTTGAACAGGTTGGGCACATCGCCAAGGTTGCTGAAGAAGTTGCTCACTCCGGTACGCACGAAGCGTGGCGTGATCGCGGTATAACCGTCGACGGCAGGCAGCAGCACCCACTGATCGAAGCGATAGTTGAAGTGGTAGATGCGCCGGTTCACCGACTCCAGCGGATCGTAGACATTCAGCGCGGTCAGGGTCGAGCGTTCGAACTCACGCTGGTCCAGCCCAGGGTTGAATTTGAGCGAGCGCAACGGGTCGAGAAAGCCATCGCTTTGCTCGACCGGCGCATCGGCCACGTTGGCATCGATCACGCTGGTACGCGGCGCGATCTCCTCGGCCTGGGCATACCCGGCGGCGAGCAAAGCGGTGACGAGCAGCAGTCGTTTAACCACGGAAGAACTCCAGCATGGCGTCGCTGTTGACGCGGTAATTAAGGTTGCCGCAATGGCCGCCGTGCGGGTACAAGGTCAGCCGATCGCCAAATACTTTACGCAGAAAACCGATATCGCCAGGGCCGAGGATCAGGTCGTCGGCATTGTGCATGACGGCAATCTTCGGGCTTTTGCTCAGGTAGCCTTCAAGGGCGTACAGGCTGGCTTGATCGACCAGCTGCAGCACGCTGCCACCGTCGGTGCGCACGCGCCACATCGGGATCACCTGCTCGGTCAGGTAGCACTCGAAGTCGCACTGCAGGGCGCGCTTGAACGCCGGGGTCAAGCTGGTGCCTTCGGTGATCGGCTGCTTTGGCGGGGTAATCAGGCCGCGGCGGTTGATCAGGTCGGAGGTAAAGGCAATGTCGGCCGCCGAGAAGCGGAACGAAGTGCCGATCAGCATCGCCATCTGCTCGTTGGACAGGTGCTCGCGCGAGCGCTGGAAGTCATACAGCAGCGCGTCGTTGAGGTCGATGTAGCCCTTGTCCTGGAAGTAACGGGTGAGCTTTTCCAGCATCAGTTCGTAGAACGTGGTGCTGCGGTCGATGCCCTTGACCTGGGTCTGCACCAGCTTGTCGAGGTTGCTCACCGAGGTGTAGAGGTTGACCGGCGGGTTGAGCAGCAGCACGCGCTTGAAGTTGAAGCTGCGCCGGGTTTCGTCCAGATGGCTGACAAACGCCGCATCGAGGGCGCCGAGGCTGTAGCCGGTGAGGTAAAAGTCCTTGATCGGCAGGCGCGGGTGCTGCGCGCGCACCGCCTGCATGACCCGGTACAGGTCCTCGGCATCTTCTTTGGTCACGCCTGGGGTGGCGAAGCGCGAGGCGGCGCTCATGAAGTCCCAGCTGGTCGGGGACGACAGCTGCACGACATGGAAGCCAGCCTGGTAGTAGAGCTTTTTCAGGTATTCGTTGGTCGAGCTGCTGTAGGGCGCGCCGGTGCCGGCAATGATGAAGATCAGCGGCGCTTCGTGGTCCTGGCGGGCCATGCGGTACTTGAGCTTTTTTACCGGCCAGAAGTTGTCCGGCAGGGTGAACTCACGCTCCGGACGCAGGGTGAGGCTGTAGTCGGCCTGGGTGATGTCATCATCACTGGGCAGCGTTGGCCGCAGTTCAGGCGGGGTGGTGGCAATCGTCGCCTCGAACGGGTTGGTCAAGGGAAAGCCATAGCTGGCGGCGTCGATATCCCGCGCCGAGGCGGCCGCAGCCATAAGCAAGCCACCCAGAAGGGCAGCGAGGCGCAGTGATCGAAGCATTGAATCCCCCAGAATATTCGGCAAGGCATGACGGTACGCAGGCTCTGACCACGGCCCAGCAGGCAAAGTTGCCGGGTGTATGGCCATTTGTTATGCCAGTTTTTACCGCGCCAGTGAATAGTGCGGTAACAATCGCTCTGTGCAACATAGCGGCTGCCGGGAAATCTTGCCTTGCACAGATGTCGCCAGTGATTATGCTGGCGTTTGTTTACATTTGCCCGGAGATCTTCATGCCTCGTTCATTGCCCGTCATTGTCCTGCTGCTGTGTCTGCCGTTGTGGCTGGCGGCCAGCTATGGCGTGCGCTACGGGCTGATGGAGGACGGCCAGTGGGTTGGCCTGTGCGGCGTGCCTGCGCAGTATTGGCAATGCCAGGTGCGCTCGCTGCTGGGCCTGGCGATTCATTTTCAGCTGATTGCCTGGCTGGCTGTGGCCCTGAGCGTGCTCGCGCAACTGCTCAAGGGCCGCGCCGGCTGGTATCTGGCCGCAGTCGGCTTGCTGTTCGGGCTCAGCGCGCTGGTGCTGTATACCGCCAGTATCGCCGTGTTCGCGGTGGTCTTGGCCGGCTTGCGCCTGGTGCGTCAGGCACAAGGCGCCAGGCTGGCATGAAGGTCAGCGCTTACGCAAACTGCGCCACAACGCGCCGACCATCAGTACGCTGACCACTGCCCAGGCCCAGGCTTGCTGGTTGGCCAGCCCTTCACGGTACAGCTGTGGCAGCACCCCGGCGCCGATGATGAATGCCAGCAAGGCCACCTCGGCCCGACGCGCCACGACTGGTCGCAGCAAGTACACCAGCGCCGGCAACAGCAACGAGGCAGTCGGGAAGCTGCGATAGCGCGGCTCGAAGACCATCGCCAGCATGCTCACTGCTGCGGCGAAACCCGCCGCCAGCAGCAGCCAGCCGGCGCGCGCTTCAAACCAGGCAAACAGCCGCTCACGCCAACCCTGGCGCTGCGCGAAGGCCAGCAGGGCGTGGGCCAGCACCAGCAGGTTCAGGCCTGCCAGCAACACTGCCCACAGCCATTCGCCGGCAAAGCGTGCGTTGGTCCGCATCAATTCGCCCCATAGGCCAAGGCTGGCAGCACCAATCGCTGCAAGCAACGGCAGCAGCAGTGCGGCCCGGGCATTGACCGGGCGCCCGGCAAACAGCAGTGCCGCCAGCAGCAACAGCGCACTCGCCGCCAACCACTGTGGCCACAGAGCCAGGTTGCTGACCGGTCCTTCGAGAATGCCTTTATCCTGCCGGTCGGCGTCGTACAACCCCCAGTAACCGCCCACCGCACCTTCGCTGGCACGCTTCCAGGGCTGGTCGAAGGCTTCGATCAGGTTGTAGCTCCAGTCGTTCTGCTCTGCCATCGCTACAAAACCGCGAATGAAGCGTGCCTCGTTGACCCGGCTGGGCAGCGCGGTTTCACGCTGGCGGCCTTCGCTGGGCCAGCCGGTCTCGCCGATCATGATCTGCTTGGGCGCAAAACGGGCGCCGAATACCTGGCGCACCTCGGCGACATGGGCCAATGCCTGGTCGATGCTGCGTGGGTCATCTTCCCAGTACGGCAGCAGGTGAATGGTCAGGAAGTCTACTGCCGGCGCGATCTGTGGATGCTGCAGCCAGAATTCCCAGACATCGGCGTAGGTCACTGGCACCGTGACCTGGGCCTTGACCCGCTTGATCAGCTCGGCCAGGCGCTCGCCGGTGACTTCCTTGCGCAGCAGGGTCTCGTTGCCGACGATAACCGCACTGACCACATCGGGGTTGGCATTGGCGGCGGCAATAAGCAATGCGACTTCCTTGTCACTGTCGACCGGATTGGCATTCACCCAGGCGCCGAGCATGACTTTCAGGCCATGCTTGCGCGCCAGCGCCGGGATCGCCTCAAGACCGGTCATCGAATAGGTGCGGATGCACTGAAAGCGTTCGGCCAGCAGGGCCAGGTCGGCGTCCATCCGCGCCGGGCGCAGGCGAAACGGCTGGTCGAACGGCGATTGGTCCTTGTCGAACGGGGTGTATGAGGCGCACTGCAGTTTATGGGTCGGGCTGGCGGCGTCGGGCAGCAGCACCGGCTTGCCCAGCCCGTACCAGAGCGCGCCCAGCCCGGCGAGGGCGAGCAGGCAGGCGAATACAAAGAGTGGCAGCAGATTGCGGGCGGAGCGGGGCATCGGGCGGTCCATCGTCAGGCGCAAAGCGCTAGATGATAGCCGCAAATCGCCGGCGCCAACGCATTGGCATGCAAGGATCGCGCAGGCCAATGTCGGCCGATGGCGCTAATGGCCAAGTGCTGTCGCATCTGGTTAAGGTAGAGGTCGCGGCTGGAGCAGGTCGCGCTTTGTTGCAGGTTGATGATGCTATCTCCGAGACCTGACGAGGGGATGCATTGATGAACATGCGACGTATGCTGGGGGTGGGGTCCGCCCTGTTGTTGGCCATGAGCGCTGGGCAGGCCATGGCTAAAGAAGTAAGCATCGGTTATGTCGATGGCTGGGCCGACAGTGTTGCGACCACCAACGTCGCCGCCGAGGTTATCAAGGAAAAGCTCGGCTATGACGTCAAGCTGCAGGCGGTAGCAGCCGGGATCATGTGGCAAGGGGTTGCCACCGGCAAACTCGATGCGATCCTCTCGGCCTGGCTGCCGGTGACCCATGGTGAATACTGGGCCAAGAACAAGGACAAGGTGGTCGACTTCGGGCCTAACTTCAAAGACGCCAAGATTGGCTTGATCGTGCCTGAGTACGTCAAGGCCAGCAGCATCGCAGACCTCAAGACCGACACCAGCTTCAAACAGAAGATCGTCGGTATCGACGCAGGCTCGGGCGTGATGATCAAGACCGAGCAGGCGATCAAGGATTACGACCTGACCGGTTACAAGCTGCAGGCCAGTTCCGGCGCCGGCATGACCGCCGAACTGGGCCGCGCCGAGAAAAAGCAGGAGTCGATTGCTGTTACTGGTTGGGTGCCGCACTGGATGTTCGCCAAGTGGAAGCTGAAGTTCCTCGAAGACCCGAAAGGCGTGTTTGGCGCGGCTGAAACCGTCAACAGCATCGGCAGCAAGGACCTGGAGAAAAAGGCCCCGGAAGTTGCAGCGTTCCTGAAGAAGTTCCAGTGGCAGTCCAAGGATGAGATCGGCGAAGTCATGCTGGCCATTCAGGATGGCGCCAAGCCAGAACAAGCGGCCAAGGATTGGGTCGCCAAACACCCTGAGCGCGTGGCGGAGTGGACTGCCAAGTAACGCGTTGAACGAGCCATAGCAGCATCGCCGCCCCAGGTTGAGTCGTCACCTTGGGCGCGCTGTTTTCAGCTGAAAAAGCGCTGCGCTGCCTGAGGTTTGTTACAAAAACCGCAAAACACTCTTGCATCTAAGACTAAGGTCGTCTGGTTGGCGTCCAACAGCAGCATAAAGTTACAGGTGGGTTATCCATAATCTGTGCTGCTAGGACAAAAACAATGAACGACAGCATTTACCTCTCGATACAGAACAGTCCGCGCTTCAAGGAACTGGTCAGCAAACGTGAGCGATTCGCCTGGATTCTTTCGGCAATCATGCTCGGCCTCTATTGCGGATTCATCTTGCTCATCGCCTATGGCCCGCACCTGCTCGGCGCCAAGATCAGCCCAGAGTCGTCCATCACCTGGGGCATCCCCTTAGGCGTCGGCCTGATCCTTTCAGCCTTTGTGCTGACCGCCATCTATGTGCGTCGCGCCAACGGCGAGTTCGACGAACTGAACAAGGCAATTTTGGCGGAGGCCAAGCAATGATGCGACCTACCAAAACTTTGGCCGTATTGGCCTGCGGTGTCTTCGCACCCGCTGTGTGGGCGGCTGACGCGCTCACTGGCGAGGTGCAGAAACAGCCCCTGAACATGGCTGCCATTCTGATGTTCCTGGCCTTTGTGTTGTTCACCCTGGGGATTACCTACTGGGCTTCGAAGCGCAACAAGTCAGCCTCGGACTACTACGCAGCCGGCGGCAAGATCACCGGTTTCCAGAACGGCCTGGCGATTGCCGGTGACTACATGTCTGCGGCGTCCTTTCTGGGTATTTCCGCGCTGGTGTTCACCTCCGGTTACGACGGCCTGATCTACTCGATCGGCTTCCTGGTCGGCTGGCCGATCATTCTGTTCCTGATCGCCGAGCGCCTGCGTAACCTGGGCAAGTACACCTTTGCCGACGTGGCGTCCTATCGCCTCGGGCAAAAACAGATCCGCACCCTGTCGGCCTCCGGTTCGCTGGTGGTGGTAGCGTTCTACCTGATCGCGCAGATGGTCGGTGCCGGCAAGCTGATCGAGCTGCTGTTCGGCCTGGACTACCACGTTGCGGTGATTCTGGTCGGCATCCTGATGTGCATGTACGTGCTGTTCGGCGGCATGCTGGCGACCACCTGGGTGCAGATCATCAAGGCAGTGCTGCTGCTGTCCGGTGCCAGCTTCATGGCGCTGATGGTGATGAAACACGTCAACTTCGACTTCAACACGCTGTTCTCCGAAGCGATCAAGGTACACGCCAAGGGTGAAGCGATCATGAGCCCGGGTGGCCTGGTCAAAGACCCGATTTCGGCGTTCTCGCTGGGCCTGGCACTGATGTTCGGTACCGCCGGCCTGCCGCACATCCTGATGCGCTTCTTCACCGTCAGCGATGCCAAGGAAGCGCGCAAGAGCGTGCTGTACGCCACCGGCTTCATCGGTTACTTCTACATCCTGACCTTCATCATCGGCTTCGGCGCGATCCTGTTGGTCAGCACCAACCCGGACTTCAAGGACGCCGCCGGCGCACTGCTGGGTGGCAACAACATGGCTGCGGTGCACCTGGCTGACGCTGTGGGTGGCAGTATCTTCCTCGGCTTCATCTCGGCAGTCGCTTTCGCCACCATCCTGGCAGTGGTTGCCGGCCTGACCCTGGCCGGTGCCTCGGCGGTGTCGCATGACCTGTATGCCAGCGTCTGGCGCAAAGGCAAGGCCAACGACAAAGATGAGATCCGGGTGTCGAAGATCACCACGATCTTCCTCGGCGTGCTGGCGATCGGGCTGGGCATTCTGTTCGAGAAGCAGAACATTGCCTTCATGGTTGGCCTGGCGTTCTCCATTGCCGCCAGCTGTAACTTCCCGGTACTGCTGCTCTCGATGTACTGGAAGAAGCTGACCACCCGCGGCGCGATGATTGGCGGCTGGCTGGGCCTGATCAGTGCCGTTGGCCTGATGGTGCTTGGCCCGACCATCTGGGTGCAGATCCTCGGTCATGAAAAGGCCATCTACCCGTACGAATACCCAGCACTGTTCTCGATGCTGATTGCCTTCGTCGGTATCTGGTTCTTCTCGGTCACCGACAAGTCCAAGGAAGCGGTCAACGAGCGTGCGCTGTTCTTCCCACAGTTCGTCCGTTCGCAAACCGGCCTGGGCGCCAGTGGTGCGGTTTCTCACTAACCGCTTGACACAATAAAAAACGCCCCGCATTGCGGGGCGTTTTTTATTGTGCGGCTGGCAGGTCAAGCTGCCAGCGTCGGGTCATATCATGCCAAGCAGCAACAGCACCAACAGAACCACCAGGACCGCACCAATGATGCCGGACGGGCCATAGCCCCAGCTGCGCGAGTGAGGGAAGACTGGCAAACCGCCAACCAGCAGCAGAATCAGGATGATGATGAGGATCGTGGTCATGGGCAGAATCCTTGCGTGTTTTCGTGGGGGAAGGGGCCGGGCAATCCTGGCCGCTTACATTTCCGACCTCGGCTGTTACAAGAAAATTCAATTGATTATCTGCCTCGTCGGCATGTTCGCTCATTCAGCATTTCGATAGCGCACCAGGCCCTGGCCGGCCTTGGCTAGACTCGCGCTATTGCCCACCGAACAAGGCCTGCAGCATGCATAAGCGAATGATGATTACCGGCGCCGGGTCTGGCCTCGGCCGTGAAATTGCCCTGCGTTGGGTGCGCGAGGGTTGGCGCCTGGCGCTGGCCGATGTCAACGAGGCCGGCCTGCGGGAAACCCTTGAGTGGGTGCAGGCCGCTGGTGGCGAAGGTTTTGTCCAGCGCTGCGACGTGCGCGACTACAGCCAGCTGACGGCGCTGGCTCAGGCCTGTGAAGAAAGGTTTGCCGGCATCGACATGATCGTCAACAACGCCGGGGTGGCCTCGGGCGGTTTTTTTGCCGAGTTGTCACTGGAAGACTGGGATTGGCAATTGGCGGTCAACCTGATGGGGGTGGTCAAGGGCTGCAAGGCATTTTTGCCGTTACTGGAACGCAGCCAGGGGCGGATCGTCAACATTGCCTCGATGGCAGCATTGATGCAGGGCCCGGGCATGAGCAACTACAACGTGGCCAAGGCCGGGGTGTTGGCGTTATCGGAAAGCCTGCTGGTCGAGCTGCGTCAGGTGCAGGTAGCGGTGCATGTGGTGTGCCCGTCGTTCTTCCAGACCAACCTGCTGGATTCTTTCCGCGGGCCGGACCCGGCAATGAAAGCCCAAGTGGGCAAGTTGCTCGAAGGTTCGCCGATCAGCGCTGCCGAAATTGCCGATTACATGCATGAGCGGATTGCTGCGGATGAGTTTTTGATCTTGCCGCATGAGGCGGGGCGTGCTGCCTGGAAGCTTAAGTGCCAGACGCCGGAATTGTTGTATGCCGAGATGGCGGGGATGGCGGTGAAGATGCGCGCCAAGGCACGGCAGTAGTGGGCGAGTGAGGTATGCTCGGCAGCTTTGAATCTGCACGGGCGTGGGCTGTGGTCAATTACTTCTGGTTCTTTCTTGCGGCACTGTTCGAGATTGGCGGGTGCTATGCGTTTTACCTGTGGCTGCGGTTGGGCAAGAGTGCCTGGTGGGTGGTGCCGGCGCTGGTCAGCCTGAGTGTTTTTGGGTTGATATTGACGCGGGTCGAGGCCGCCTACGCGGGACGGGCTTATGCGGCTTATGGCGGGATCTATATTGTTTCTTCGCTGCTTTGGCTGGCACTGGTTGAGCGGGTTCGGCCGTTGGGCAGCGATTGGCTTGGGGCGCTGTTGTGTGTGGTTGGGGCCACGATTATTGTGTTTGGGCCAAGGTTGCAGCAGGGCTGATTTGCTTGTTGATGTTCAGCTCTCGGCTTTGGTGGGGCGTGCTCGGTTATGGGGGCTTATCCGTTTGTTGTGTTGGCTGGTCGGGCCCCTTTCGCCTTTACGGCGAGTCACTTTTTTGGCAGACGCCCCAAAAAAGTAACCAAAAAAGGGCTTGGCTCCACATCCGGCCCCTTCGCTGCGCTGCGGGGTTCCCTCGCTCCGGTCTTGCTCCCGGGAGGACCGCGCTGTACGGCCCATCCTGGGCCGCAGCGATGGCCGTCACCTCCCTTCGCAAGACCTGCGCTCGGCCTCCTGAGTCGCCGGTAGATCAAGAGCAAGATCAAGAGCACGCCTCGCTGCGCTGGCGCAGATCAAGAGCGGGTGCCGCTTTGCGGCCCTTCGCGGGTGAACCCGCTCCCACAGGGTTCGCGTTGGCCGGGGGTGTGTGGTCATTGTGGAGGCGAGGCTGCTGCAGCGCTGGACCAAAGGGATCAATGCTGACCTGAGACCCCTCAGATCCCTGTGGGAGCGGGTTCACCCGCGAAGGGCCGCAAAGCGGCCCCAGTTTTTGACTGTCGCTTTTGATCTGCGCCAGCGCAGCGCAGGGGCCGTATGTGGGAGCCAGGCCTTTTTGGTTACTTTTTGGGGCGTTTGCCAAAAAGTAACTCGCAGTAAGGGCGAAAGGGGCCAGTCCCACCCATCGATAAACCGGATAAGCCCACAATAACCCTGAAACACCCACCCCCTAACCACCCCAAACTTGTAGGGATTTTTACCCTCAGGCGTAGGACCGATCTATTTAGCAGGAGCAACGTTGTGTAGGCGAATGTACCCGGTGCAGTCTCCAATCTTCCCTGGAACGAGGAGGATCAAAGCATGCTGGTACTGACTCGCGAAGTTGGCCAGGTCATCGCCATCAACGATGACATCCAGATCGTGGTAGTAGCGATCGACCACGGTATCGTCCGCCTGGGCATCGACGCCCCACGCGACCTACCCGTACACCGCTGTGAAATCTACAAGCGAATCAAAGCCCGCGAAGTGCGGGAGCAGTAAAAAGGGGGACCGGCTCACAGCCCCCACAGCATTACTCGAACAGCTCCTTGGGCACATCATGCTTGGCCAGCAGCTGGCACTGCTGGCTTTCCATATCAAACAGGATAAACGCCTGACCCTTGGCCAATGCCTGGCGCACCCGCAGCACACGGGTTTCCAGCGGCGTGTCATCGCCGTTATCGGTGCCTTCGCGAGTCACGAAGTCCTCGATCAGGCGGGTCAGGGTTTCAGCTTCGAGTTGGTCGTAAGGGATCAGCATGGGCAACTTCGTAGATTGATCGACAATCCCGCCATGCTACGCGATTCGCGCACCACAGGCGTCACAGCTTGTTACCCAAAAGGCTGTCGACCGGCGGCACACGGGTATCGCTCTCCATCTGCGCGTCATGCTCTATCTGGTGGCTGAAGCGCTCCAGCGAAGCATTGGTCGGGTTCGAATCGCTGGCAAACACCGGTGGGCTGAGCAGGTAACCCGAGAGCAGCCGGCTGAGGGTTGCCAGGCTGTCGATATGGGTCCGCTCATACCCGTGGGTGGCATCGCAACCAAACGCCACCAGCGCCGTGCGGATGTCATGGCCCGCCGTAACCGCCGAGTGCGCATCGCTGAAGTAGTAGCGGAACAGATCGCGGCGTACCGGCAGTTGCTGGTCGTTGGCAAGCTTGAGCAGGTGCCTCGACAGGTGGTAATCGTACGGCCCCGACGAATCCTGCATCGCCACGCTCACCGCATGCTCGCTGGAGGCCTGCCCAGGTGCCACCGGCGCAATGTCGATGCCGACAAATTCACTGACGTCCCACGGCAATGCACCTGCAGCACCAGAGCCAGTCTCTTCGGTGATGGTGAACAGCGGGTGGCAGTCGATCAGCGGCTGCTGGCCGCTTTCCACCACCGCCTTGAGCGCAGCAAGCAGCGCTGCCACACCGGCCTTGTCGTCCAGATGGCGGGCGCTGATATGGCCGCTTTCGGTGAACTCGGGCAGGGGATCGAAGGCGACGAAGTCACCAATCGAGATCCCCAACGCCTCGCAGTCGGCGCGGGTCGCGCAGTAGGCGTCCAGGCGCACTTCGACGTGGTCCCAACTGATCGGCATCTGGTCGATAGCGGTGTTGAAGGCGTGCCCGCTGGCCATCAGCGGCAACACGCTGCCGCGGAACACACCGGTGTCGGTAAACACGCTGACCCGGCTGCCCTCGGCAAACCGGCTCGACCAGCAGCCGACCGGCGCCAGGGCCAGGCGGCCGTTGTCCTGCAACTGGCGCACGCTGGCGCCGATGGTGTCGAGGTGGGCTGATACAGCGCGGTCAGGCGAACTTTGCCGACCTTTGAGGGTGGCGCGGATAGTCCCGCGGCGGGTCAGCTCGAAAGGAATGCCCAGTTCATCCAGACGTTCGGCGACATAGCGCACGATGGTATCGGTAAAGCCGGTCGGGCTGGGGATGGCGAGCATTTCCAGCAGGACACGTTTCAGGTAGTCCAGGTCCGGTTCGGGGTGGGTTACAGACATAGTCACTCCTCGGCGGTGGGGCAGGGTGGCCTGACGCGGTTACCGCGCAGGCCCCCTGGGTGATTCAGGCTGGCGCCCGGCTGTGCGGAAACAGCAGATCGACAAAGCGCTCGGCCGTGGGTTGCGGTTCATGGTTGGCCAGGCCAACGCGCTCGTTGGCTTCGATGATCACGTAGTCGGGCTGGCTGGCATCGCCCACCATGAAGTCCAGGCCGACCACTGGAATATCCAGCGCCCGCGCCGCGCGCACGGCGGCATCGGCCAGGGCCGGATGCAAACGTTCGGTGACATCTTCAAGAATGCCGCCGGTGTGCAGATTAGCCGCACGGCGTACCGCCAGGCGCTCGCCTGCCGGCAGAATATCGCCGTACTCATGACCTGCCGCACGCACGGTGCGCTCGGTTTCTTCATCCATGGGGATGCGGCTTTCGCCGGCTGTGGCAGCCTCGCGGCGGCGGCTCTGGGCTTCGATCAGCGCCTTGACGCTGTGCGTGCCGTCACCGATAACCTGTGCCGGGTGGCGAATGGCTGCGGCCACCACTTCGTGGCCGATGACCACGATGCGCAGGTCGTACCCCGGATGGAAGCTCTCGAGCAGTACCCGGCTATCAAAACGCTGGGCGTGTGCGACGGCCTGGGAAACCTCCTCAAGGGTGGTCAGATTGACCGCTACCCCCTGGCCTTGCTCGCCATCGACCGGCTTGACCACTACCGCGCCGTGCTCTTCCAGAAACGCCAGGTTGTCGTCAGCATTGCCCGCCAGCTGTTGCACCGGCACCTTCAGCCCGGCCTTTTCCAGCGCGTGCTGGGTCAGGCGCTTGTCCTGGCATAGGGTCATGCTGACGGCGCTGGTGAGGTCGCTGAGCGACTCGCGGCAGCGTACCCGGCGCCCACCCAGGCTGAGGGTGAACAAGCCGGCCTTGGCGTCGTCGACCTGCACTTCGATGCCGCGGCGGTGGGCCTCGTCAACAATGATGCGCGCGTACGGGTTGAGCTCGGCCTCAGGCCCAGGTCCGAGGAACAGGGTCTGGTTGATGCCGTTCTTGCGCTTGACGGCAAAGGTCGGCAAGTTGCGAAAGCCGAGCTTTTCGTAGAGGCGCTTGGCCTGGCGGTTGTCGTGCATCACCGACAAATCCAGATAGGCCAGCTCGCGGCTCATGAAGTGCTCGATCAAATGCCGTACCAGCACCTCGCCAACCCCAGGCCGGCTGCAGCGCGGGTCGACGGCCAGGCACCAGAGGCTGCTGCCATGCTCGGGGTCATCGAACGACTTGCTGTGATTGAGGCCCATCACGCTGCCGATCACAGCATGGGTGTCTTCATCCTCGGCCAGCCAGTACACCGGCCCGCCTTGATGGCGCGGGGTGAGCAGCTCGGCGTTGACCGGGAGCATTCCGCGCGCCTGGTACAGCGCATTGATCGCCTGCCAGTCGCTTTCGCTCTGTGCCCGGCGAATACGAAAACCGCGGAACACCCGCTGCGCCGGGCGGTAGTCGCTGAACCACAGGCGCAGGGTGTCCGAGGGGTCGAGAAACAGCTGTTGCGGAGCGTGCGCCAGTACCTGATGCGGCGCCGCCACGTAGAGGGCAATGTCGCGTTCACCGGCGGCTTCTTCCAGCAGCGCCTGTGCCAGGCAGCTGGGGTCCGGGTAGGTATGGCCGATCAGCAGCCGGCCCCAACCGCAGTGGACTGCTCGCGGCTGGTCGTGCGGCTCGCTGCCGTATTCGGCCAGGCGCGCCTGCAGCCGCGCGTAGGAGGGGGCCTGGCCGCGCAGCAAGCGCTGGCCGTAGGCTGTTTCGTGGGCTTTCATCGATCAGATTCCTTGTTCACTGAGCCACAGGTTCAGTGCCGCCAACTGCCACAGCTTGGAGCCGCGCAGTGGGGTCAACTGGCCGTGCGGGTTGCTCAGCAGCTTGTCGATCATGGCCGGGTTGAACAGGCCACGGTCCTGGCTTGGGTCGGTCAGCAGGTCGCGCACCCAACCCAGGGTGGCGCCTTCCAGGTGCTTGAGGCCAGGGACCGGGAAGTAACCCTTCTTGCGGTCGATCACCTCATGCGGGATGACCCGACGTGCGGCCGATTTGAGCACCTGCTTGCCGCCATCGGGCAGCTTGAAGCGTGCCGGGATCCGCGCCGAGAGTTCCGCCAGGCGGTAATCGAGGAACGGCGTGCGCGCCTCCAGGCCCCAGGCCATGGTCATGTTGTCGACGCGTTTGACCGGGTCATCGACCAGCATCACCGTGCTGTCCAGACGCAACGCTTTGTCTACCGCATCGGCCGCGCCAGGGCGGGCGAAATGCTCGCGAACAAAATCACCGGCTGCGTCGTTGTCCAGCAGCCACGGTGCCTGCACCGTCTCGCGGTATTCGGCATGGCTGCGGTCAAAGAACGCATCGCGGTAGGCCGAGTACGGGTCCGCTGCGCCATCGACCTGCGGGTACCAGTGGTAACCTGCAAACAGCTCATCGGCACCCTGGCCGCTCTGTACGCCCTTGCAGTGCTTGGCGACTTCACGCGATAGCAGATAGAAAGCGATGCAGTCGTGGCTGACCATCGGTTCGCTCATGGCGCGGAACGCCGCCGGCAACTGGTCGATGATTTCGTGTTCATCGATGCGCAGCTGGTGGTGACGAGTGCCGTAGTGACGGGCGATCAGGTCGGAAAATTCGAACTCGTCGCCGCGCTCACCGCCAGCATCCTGGAAGCCGATCGAGAAGGTCGACAGGTCGTCCACGCCAACGTCGCGCAGCAGACCGACCAACAGGCTCGAATCGACACCACCTGACAGCAGTACACCGACATCCACCGCAGCGCGTTGGCGAATCGCCACAGCATCGCGGGTGGCATCGAGTACGCGGGTGGTCCAATCCTCCAGGTCGAGCTTCTGCTCGTCGGCATTCGGCCCGTACTTGAGCTGCCACCAGGTCTGACGTTCGACTTCGCCGTGGCGGTCGACACGCATCCAGGTGCCAGGTTCGAGCTTTTGCACATTGGCCAGCAAGGTGCGCGGCGCCGGCACCACAGCGTGGAAGTTGAGGTAGTGATTGAGCGCGACCGGGTCGATCACCGGGTCGATATCGCCGCCCTTGAGCAGTGCCGGCAGGGTCGAGGCAAAGCGCAGGCGCTCACCGTTGCGCGACAGGTACAGCGGCTTCACGCCAAGGCGGTCACGGGCCAGGAACAGGCGCTGGGTGTCGCGCTCCCAGATGGCCAGCGCGAACATGCCGTTGAGCTTGGGCAGCAGCGCGGCGCCCCAGGCGTGATAGCCCTTGAGCAGCACTTCAGTGTCGCCGTCGGACCAGAACGTATAACCCAGGTCGAGCAGCTCCTGGCGCAGTTCCGGGAAGTTGTAGATGGCGCCGTTGAACGCCAGCGACAGGCCGAGGTTGTTGTCGACCATCGGCTGCGCCGAGCCGTCGGACAAGTCCATGATCTTCAAGCGCCGATGGCCGAGGGCAATCGGCCCTTGGCTATGGAAGCCCCAGGCATCCGGGCCGCGTGGGGCCAGATGGTGGGTGATGCGCTCAACCGCAGCGAGATCCGCGGGGCGCGGGGCCTGATTGATCGGGGTAAAACGTAACTCTCCAGCTAATCCGCACATAAGTCCTTACCGGTTTTGCCGTTGGGGAAGGTGCCTCGCCGGATGACGGGCACTTAGGTAGTGACCGGAGCGGTTTCTGAGAGTTTTATATCAATCGGTTATAAGGGATGAGTGGTCGGTGGGCTGCAAGCAGCCCGTTGCTCAGGCCTTGCCGCGAATCAGGGCGCGTAATGCAAAGCGATTCGGGTGGCACGCTTCAGCTACCGACCGCGGCACCGGCAAGGGTTCGCCACAGATCCAGGCCGCCAGCAACTCACCGCTGAGCGGGGCGGTGATCAGGCCTCGCGAGCCATGCCCGGTGTTTACATACAGGCCATCCAGCCACGGGCAATCGACTGCAGGCAATTGCCGAGCATCCTTGCGCAACATGGCATAGGCCTCGTTGAAGCCTTGAGCGTCAGCAATCGGCCCGACGATCGGCAGATAGTCCGGGCTGGTGCAGCGAAACGCCGCGCGCCCTTGCAGCCCTGCCGGGTCCAGTGTGGCCAGTTGCAGACGTTGACCGAGGTCGGTAGAGATTTCTTCAAGCAGCTCGAGGTTGCCTTGGTGCTCGGCCACGGTCGGGGTCAGGTCGTCGCTGTGGAAGTCAAAGCTGGCGCCAAGCGTGTGTTCGTCGTCACGCACCGGCGCCACATAGCCTTCAGCACAGACCACCGTGCTCAATGCGCGGCTCTCGGCAGTGGCCGGCAAGCGGGTGATCTGCCCACGGATGCGTTTGAGCGGCAGCTCGGCACACGGCGCAAAAGCGCGCACGTCGGCCGCGCCAGCCAGCACCACCACCGGCGCAGTGGCCAGCAGACGCGCGCCGGCCCAGGCTTGCCAGAGGCCATCGACCTGGCGCAGCTCGAGCACTTCCTGATGCACCTTTACTTCAATGCGCGGGTGCTGCAATTGCCCAGCGCACAGCGCCGGCGGGTGTACCCAGCCACCCTGTGGATAAAACAGGCCGCCACTGGCCAGGCTGACCCCTGCCACCTGCTCGGCCTCGAGCTGGCTCAGCGGGCGCAGCAGGCTGCTGTCGAAGGCGCCAGCGAGCTTGGCCTGACGCGCGGCTTCCTTGTCATCGAAGGCCAGTTGCAGCACGCCGCAAGCATCCCAGTCGCGTCCGCGCTGCATGCGCTCCAGATAACGGCGGGTGTAGCCGAAGCCGGCGACAATCATCTGCGACAGCGCTGTGCCATGGGCAGACAGCTTCAAATACAGCACGCCTTGCGGATTGCCCGAGGCTTCCTGTGCAGGCGCAGCATGGCGCTCCAGCACCGTGACCTGCCAACCTCGTGTGGCCAGGCTGGCGGCGCTGGCGCTGCCAGCCAGCCCGGCGCCGATCACCAGCGCCTGGCGCGGGCCGCCGGTGGCTGTTGGGCGGGCGTACCACGGTGCCGTGGCCGTCACCGCCGGCTGGCCGCTGTAGTGGCCGTGCATCACCTCCCACTTGGTGCCCAGCCCAGGCACCTTTTTCATGCTGAAGCCGGCCTCGATTAGGCTCCGGCGGACCCAGCCGGTGGTGGTGAAGGTGCCGATGCTGGTGCCTGCATGCGACAGCCGCGCCAGTTGCGCGAACAGCTCGGGTGTCCACATGTCAGGGTTTTTCGCGGGCGCAAAGCCGTCGAGAAACCACGCGTCGATGCGCGCATCGAGCAGCGGTAGTTGCTCGAGTACATCACCGATCAGCAAGGTCAGGGTCACCCGGCCGCCGTCGAAGCTGAACTGCTGAAAGCCTGGATGCACTGCCACGTACTGGTCCAACAGCGGCTGCCAGTAAGCCGCCAGCTCCGGCCACAGCTTAACGGCGCGGCTCAGATCGGCATGGCTCAACGGGTACTTTTCGACGCTGACGAAATGCAGGCGGGCGCCGGCCGTGGCCTGCTCGGCAAACAGCTGCCAGGCGCAGTAGAAGTTCATCCCGGTGCCAAACCCGGTCTCGCCGATCACCAGGCAGCCATCGGCTGGCAGCTCGGCAAAGCGCTGGCGCAGGCGGTTGCCTTCGATGAACACGTACTGGGTTTCGAGGCTGCCTTCAGTGGTGGAGAAGTACACGTCGTCGTATTGCCGCGAGTGCGGGCGGCCCTGATCGTCCCAGTCAATCTGGGCGTGCTGGGGGAGGGTAGGGTCTGGCATGGTCGGCTCGGCGGCAGCGGAAGCGGGATTTTAAGCCATTGCGCAGGTCTTAGGCTGCACGCAAGCGCATAAATCGCTGCCGATCCGCTAGTCTTGTCATTCCAATGAAGGAGCCACGCCAGCATGTTCGAATCTGCGCAAATCGGTCACCACATCGACAAGGACACCTTTGATGCTGCAGTGCCGGCGCTGCGCGAGGCGCTGCTCGACGCTCAGTACGAGCTCAAGCAGCAGTCTCGCCTACCGGTGATCATCCTCATCAATGGCATCGAAGGCGCCGGCAAGGGCGAGACGGTCAAGTTGCTCAACGAGTGGATGGACCCGCGCCTGATCGACGTGCTGACCTTCGACCAGCAGACCGACGAAGAACTGGCCCGGCCGCCCGCCTGGCGCTATTGGCGGGCGCTGCCACCGAAGGGCCGGATGGGGGTGTTTTTCGGCAACTGGTACAGCCAGATGCTGCAAGGCCGGGTGCATGGCCAATTCAAGGACGCCGTGCTCGATCAAGCGATTGCCGGCGCCGAGCGGCTGGAACAGATGCTCTGTGATGAAGGCGCGTTGATCATCAAGTTCTGGTTTCACTTGTCCAAGAAGCAGATGAAGGCGCGCCTCAAGACCCTGCGCGACGACCCGCTGCACAGCTGGCGGATCAGCCCGTTGGACTGGCAACAGTCGCAGACCTACGACCGCTTCGTGCGCTTCGGCGAGCGCGTGCTGCGCCGCACCAGCCGCGACTATGCGCCCTGGCACGTGATCGAAGGCGCCGACCCGCATTACCGCAGCCTGGCCGTCGGCCAGATCCTGCTGGAGAGCATGCAGGCCGCGCTGGCCGTGGACCCCAAGGCCAAGCACAAGGGCAACGTCGCCCCGCTGGGCCGCAGCATCGACGACCTCAACCTGATCAACGCCCTAGATTTGAGCCAGCGCCTGGACAAGAAGGACTACGAGCAGCAGCTGGTCAGCGAACAAGCGCGCCTGGCCGGTTTGCTGCGTCACAAACACATGCGCAAGCATGCTCTGGTCGCGGTGTTCGAAGGCAACGATGCGGCCGGCAAGGGCGGCGCGATTCGCCGTGTGGCCGCTGCGCTCGACCCACGCCAGTACCGCATCGTGCCGATTGCCGCACCCACTGAAGACGAGCGCGCCCAGCCTTATCTGTGGCGGTTCTGGCGGCATGTGCCGGCGCGCGGCAAGTTCACCATCTTCGACCGTTCGTGGTATGGGCGGGTGCTGGTGGAGCGGGTGGAGGGTTTTTGCACGCCTGCCGACTGGATGCGTGCCTACGGTGAAATCAATGACTTCGAAGAGCAACTGAGCAACGCCGGCGTGGTAGTGGTCAAGTTCTGGTTGGCGATCGATCAGCAGACCCAATTGGAGCGCTTTGAAGAGCGCGAGCAAATACCCTTCAAACGCTACAAGATCACCGAAGATGACTGGCGCAACCGCGAAAAATGGGACGTCTATACCGAAGCTGTCGGCGATATGGTCGACCGCACCAGCACCGAGATTGCACCCTGGACGCTGGTCGAGGCCAATGACAAGCGCTGGGCGCGGGTCAAGGTCCTGCGCACCATCAACGAGGCATTGGAAGCAGCGTTCGCCAAGCACAAGAAGTAACGCAAACGGCCTGCTTGCGGCGTCGCGTCCAGCGCGCAGCAGGTAGGCATGCCGCCAGGGAATGACCTGATGCATTTTTTTCCAGTCATTTTGGACCTGTCACACCCGCCAAGCCCTTAGACTGCAGTCACCCCCACCACGGGCTTTTGATCGAGGACGTTATGCATACCACTTCCGGACGCTGGGTCCATGGCCTGCTATTGGCACTGTTGACCGCGATGCTCTGGGGCATCCTGCCGATCAAGTTGAAGCAGGTCCTGCAGGTGATGGATCCGGTCACGGTGACCTGGTATCGCCTGCTGGTATCCGGTGGTCTGTTGTTCATCTGGCTGTCGGCCAAGCGCCGCCTGCCGCCATTTGCCGGCCTGGGCCGCAAGCGTACCGGCCTGGTGGCGCTGGCCATCTTCGGCCTGCTTGGCAACTACGTGCTGTACCTGATCGGGCTCAAGCTGCTCAGCCCCGGCACTGCCCAGCTGGTGGTGCAGATCGGCCCGGTGCTGTTGTTGGTGGCCAGCGTATTCGTATTCAGGGAGCGCTTCAGTTGGGGCCAGGGCATGGGTCTGGTCGTGCTGCTGATGGGCTTTGGGCTGTTTTTCAATCAGCGCCTGGCCGAGCTGCTGGGGTCGTTGGGCACCTACACCACGGGTGTCTTGACCATTTTGCTGGCGACCAGCATCTGGGTGTTTTATGCGCTTAGCCAAAAACAGCTGCTGACCGTATGGAATTCGCAGCAGGTGATGATGGTGATCTACCTGGGGTGCGCGGCGCTGCTGACGCCCTGGGTGCATCCGCTCGAGGCGCTGCAGTTGAGCCCCTTGCAAGGCTGGCTGCTGTTGGCCTGCTGTTTGAATACCTTGGTGGCTTACGGCGCGTTCGCCGAGGCGCTGGCGCACTGGGAGGCGTCGCGGGTCAGTGCGACATTGGCGTTGACGCCCTTGGTGACGTTTGTCGCTGTAGCGCTGGCTGCGTGGCTGTGGCCGGAGTATGTGCATGCCGAACAGATCAATGCGCTGGGTTATATCGGCGCGGTGACGGTAGTGCTGGGTTCGGCGCTGGTGGCGTTGGGGCCGTCGCTGCTGGCCAGTTGGCGAGCGCGGCGTGCGCGGTTGCAGGTTGGTTGAGGATTGTTGGCCGCTAATAATGATGAGGGCTGCTTTGCAGCCCCCGACTCACTCAGCCCTTGGCGCCAGGCGCCAACATGTTCTCCGGGCGCACCCACTGATCGAATTGCTCATTGGTCAAGTACTGCAACGCCAGGGCAGCTTCGCGCAAGGTCGTTCCTTCGCTGTAAGCCTTCTTGGCAATCTCCGCCGCCTTGTCATAACCAATATGCGGGTTCAGCGCAGTCACCAGCATCAAACCACGCTCAAGGTGCTCGGCCATCTGCTCGGCATCCGGCTCGATGCCGGCCACGCAGTGCTGCTGGAAGTTGCTGCAGCCGTCGGCGAGCAGGTTGATCGACTGCAGCAGGTTGTGAATGATCACCGGCTTGTACACGTTTAGCTGCAGATGCCCCTGGCTGGCGGCAAAGCCGATGGTGACGTCGTTGCCCAGCACCTGGCAGGCGAGCATCGACAACGCCTCGCACTGAGTTGGGTTGACCTTGCCGGGCATGATTGAGCTGCCCGGTTCGTTGGCCGGCAGGCGCACCTCGGCCAGCCCTGCACGTGGGCCGGAGCCTAACAGGCGCAAGTCGTTGGCGATTTTCATCAGGGCTACGGCGAGTGATTTCAGCGCGCCGGCCAGGTTGACCAGCGGCTCATGCCCGGCCAGGGCGGCAAACTTGTTCGGCGCAGTGACGAAGGGCAGCCCGGACAATGCCGCCAGCTCGGCGGCGACGGCTTCGGCAAAGCCATGCGGTGCGTTCAGGCCGGTGCCCACAGCCGTGCCGCCCTGGGCCAGTTCATACACAGCCGGCAGCGCTGCGCGAATCGCTCGCTGGGCGTAGTCGAGCTGGGCGACGAACGCCGAGATCTCCTGGCCGAGAGTGATCGGCGTGGCGTCCATCATGTGCGTGCGGCCAGTCTTGACCAGTTTGTGATGGCGCGCAGACAGCTCGGCCAGCCCCGACGACAGCTCGGCAATCGCTGGCAGCAGCTTGTCGTGCACTGCCTGCGCCGCGGCAATGTTCATCGCGGTGGGGAAGCAATCGTTCGAGCTCTGCGAGCGGTTGACGTGATCATTCGGGTGTACCGGCGACTTGCCGCCGCGGCCCTGGCCGGCCAGCTCGTTGGCGCGCCCGGCGATCACTTCATTGACGTTCATGTTGCTTTGGGTGCCGCTGCCGGTCTGCCACACGACCAACGGGAACTGCTCGTCCAGCTGGCCATCGAGCACTTCGTCGGCGGCCTGTTCGATCAGCCGGGCGATATCCGCCGGCAGGTCACCGTTGCGGTCGTTGACCCGTGCGGCGGCCTTCTTGATCAGCGCCAGCGCGTGCGAAACGGCCAGCGGCATGCGCTCCTGGCCGATGGCGAAGTTGATCAGCGAGCGCTGGGTTTGCGCGCCCCAGTAGGCGTCCTGAGGAACTTCGACCGGGCCCAGGCTGTCTGTTTCGATACGGCTCATGCGGCGTTCACTCCATAATCGTCTGAATCCGCAGTTTAGGCCCCGATTCGACCGAGCGGTTCAATCGCTCATCGTGCTACTTGAGTAGAGCGCCCGGCGCGGCGCAGAATGCTCGTCTCTGAGGTACTCGCCTCCCTTTCCTGAAGGATTTGCAATGACCCGTCTCCGTGTCCTTTGTGCCGCCGTCGCCCTGGCCTGCGCCAGCGGTTCGGTTCTTGCCGCAACCCCTGCGCACAACCAAGCCGCCGAGAAGTTCCTGACCCTGGCCAATGCCGACAAGCTGGGCACTCCGGTGTACATGCAGGTGCAGCAGATGTTTGCCCAGCGCTTCGAGCAGACCAAGGCGCCAGCCTCCAAGAAAGCCGTGCTCGACAGCTACCAGGCCAAGGCCAACGCTGCTCTGGACAACGCCATTGGCTGGAAAAAACTCAAGCCGCAGATGGTCAACCTGTACACCGCGACCTTCACCGAAGGCGAGCTGCAGGACCTGGTCAAGTTCTACGAGTCGCCATTGGGCAAGAAAGTCCTGCGCGAAATGCCCAAGGTCACTCAGCAGTCGGCCCAGCTGACCCAGCAGAGCCTGGAACCAGCGGTACCGGTGGTCAACAAGCTGCTTGAAGACATGACCAAAGAGCTCGACCCGAACGCTGGCAAAGCCGCTCCTGCGAAGAAGTGAGCCAACGCTGATGAACATGCAGCAACGCATCGAACAGCAACTGGCAGCATTGGCCAACGTGCACCTTGAAGTGCTCGACGAAAGCCACATGCACAGCCGTGGGCTGGAGACGCACTACAAGGCGGTGCTGGTCAGCGAGCAGTTCGCTGGCCTCAACAGCGTCAAGCGCCACCAGCGGGTGTACGCGACAATGGCCGATCTGATGGGGCAGATTCATGCCCTGGCCATTCACACCTACACCCCTGAGGAGTGGGCCAAGGTTGGCGCAGCACCGGCATCGCCGGTGTGTGCTGGCGGCGGTCACTGAAACCTCCCAGTCATTCTGGTAAACTGCGCAACATCCCCCGTGGGAGCGGTGGTGCGTTGCCCCGAGCTGTTTTCGGCCTGGGTCAGCGCATCGCCGCTCCCATGTGTGTTTCAAGGCCACCCGCTCAAACTGTCATTCCGGTCCGCCCCTTACGAGGGTGACCACCTGGAGAACTCGTTACATGTCACAAGCTATCGTCGTCGCGGCGCTGTACAAATTCGTCACCCTGGAAGACTACCTCGAACTGCGCGAGCCGCTGCTCAAGGCCATGCTCGACAACGGCGTCAAGGGCACTCTGCTGCTGGCGCTGGAAGGCATCAACGGTACCGTCTCGGGCACCCGCGAAGGGATCGACGGCCTGCTCCAGTGGTTGCGCAGCGACCCGCGCATGGTCGACATCGATCATAAAGAGTCGTACTGCGACGAGCAGCCGTTCTACCGCACCAAGGTCAAGCTGAAAAAAGAGATCGTGACCCTTGGCGTGCCTGGCGTGGACCCAAACCACAAGGTGGGCACCTACGTTGAGCCCAAGGACTGGAACGCCCTGATCAGCGACCCTGAAGTGCTGTTGATCGACACCCGCAACGACTACGAAGTGGCGATCGGCACCTTCAAGGGCGCGGTCGACCCCAAGACCGAGACCTTCCGCGAGTTTCCCGAGTACATCAAGGCCAACTTCGACCCGAGCAAGCACAAGAAGGTGGCAATGTTCTGCACCGGCGGCATCCGCTGTGAAAAAGCCTCCAGCTATATGCTCGGTGAGGGCTTCGAGGAGGTCTATCATCTCAAGGGAGGCGTGCTGAAGTACTTCGAAGAGGTGCCTCAGGAGGAGAGCCTGTGGGATGGTGACTGCTTCGTCTTCGACAACCGCGTCACGGTGCGTCACGACTTGACCGAGGGCGAGTACGACCAGTGCCATGCCTGCCGCCACCCGATCAACGCCGAAGAGCGTGCGTCCGAGCATTATTCGCCAGGCGTCAGTTGCCCGCATTGCTGGGACAGCCTGAGCGAGAAGACTCGCCGCAGCGCCATCGACCGGCAGAAACAGATCGAACTGGCCAAGGCGCGCAACCAGCCCCACCCGATTGGTTTCAACTACAAAGCCGAGGCCTGAGGCATGTCTGCACGCCTGCTGTATGTGATGGACCCGATGTGCTCCTGGTGCTGGGGGTTCGCCCCGGTGGCCGCGGCGCTCATCGCCCAGGCAGCCGATGCCGGCGTGCCGACGCGGCTGGTGGTGGGCGGCCTGCGCTCGGCCAGCAGCGCCCTGGATGTCGCTACTCGGCGCTACATCCTCGAGCATTGGCAGGCGGTCGCCGAAGCCACCGGTCAGCCGTTTCGATTCGACGACGCGCTGCCCGATGGTTTTGTCTATGACACCGAGCCGGCCTGCCGTGCGCTGGTTGCTGGGCGCGAACTCGACGCCGAACGCGCCTGGTCGTTGCTGGCGCTGATTCAGGCGGGTTTCTACGAGCAAGGCCTGGACGTGACCCGCCCGCCGCAACTGGTCGACCTGGCCGAGCAGGCCGGCTTTGACCGCGCGCAATTCGCTGAAGCGCTGATTCGCAGCGAAACCCGCAGTGCTACCGCCGCTGATTTCAGCTGGGTGCAAGACCTGGGTATTGCCGGTTTCCCGACCCTGCTGGCCGAACGTAACGGTCAACTGGCCTTGCTGACCAACGGCTATCAGCCGCTGACCAGCTTGCAGCCTTTGCTCGGCCGCTGGCTGCAGCAGGCCGCGTGTGCTTGACCTGCCGGGGTCGCCCGACCCTGTACCGGGGAAGCCTCATGGCGCCCCTGATCGGCTGAGTTGGGCAGAAATCCGCCGGCTGGCACTACATCACCGCAAGGCCCTGTGGGGCGCCAACCTGGTGGCGATGCTGGCGGTGCTGTCCAGCGTGCCGATTCCGTTGCTGCTGCCACTGCTGGTCGATGAGGTGCTGCTGGGCCACGGCGACGCTGCACTCAAGTGGATGAATCATCTGCTGCCTAGCCACTGGCAGCAGGCAACCGGCTATATCGGCTTGATGCTAGCGGTGACCTTCTGCCTGCGGGTTTGCGCGCTGGCCTTCAACGTGGTTCAGGCCAAGCTGTTTGCTGGCCTGGCCAAAGACATTGTCTACCGCCTGAGGATTCGCCTGATCGAGCGCCTCAAGCGTATCTCGCTCAAGGAATACGAAAGCCTGGGCAGTGGCACCGTGGCCACTCACTTGGTCACTGACCTCGACACCCTGGACAAGTTTGTTGGCGAAACCCTCAGTCGCTTCCTGGTGGCGATGCTGACCCTGACCGGCACTGCGGCAATCCTGCTGTGGATGCACTGGCAGTTGGCATTGGTGATTCTGCTGTTCAACCCGCTGGTGATCTACTTCACCGTGCAGTTGGGCAAGCGCGTCAAACACCTGAAGAAACTCGAGAACGACAGCACTGGGCGCTTTACCCAGGCGCTGACCGAGACGCTGGATGCCATTCAGGAAATCCGCGCCGGCAACCGTCAGGGTTATTTCCTCGGTCGGCTTGGCCTGCGCGCCCGTGAAGTGCGTGACTACGCCGTGGCCTCGCAGTGGAAAAGCGATGCCAGCGGGCGCGCCAGCGGCTTGTTGTTCCAGTTCGGCATCGACATCTTCCGTGCTGCGGCGATGCTCACCGTGTTGTTCTCCGACCTGTCGATCGGGCAGATGCTCGCTGTGTTCAGCTACCTGTGGTTCATGATCGGCCCGGTCGAGCAGCTGCTCAATCTGCAATACGCCTACTACGCCGCCGGTGGCGCGCTGAGCCGCCTCAACGAGCTGCTGGCGCGCGAGGACGAGCCGCAATACGCCGCTGCCAGCGATCCGTTTGCCGGGCGCGACACGGTTGGCATCGAGGTGCGCGACTTGCGTTTCTCCTACGCTGACGAGCCGGTGCTGGAGCACCTCGATCTGTCGATTGCGCCAGGCGAAAAGGTCGCGATTGTCGGTGCCAGCGGCGGCGGCAAGAGCACCCTCGTTCAGTTGCTGCTGGGTCTGTACACCGCTCAGGCCGGGACCATTCGTTTCGGCGGCGCCAGCCTGCAGGAGATTGGCCTGGAGACCCTGCGCGAAAACGTTGCGGTAGTGCTGCAGCATCCGGCCTTGTTCAACGATAGCGTGCGCGCCAACCTGACCATGGGCCGCGAGTGCAGTGACGAAGCCTGTTGGCAGGCGCTGCGCATCGCCCAGCTCGACAGCACCATCAGTGCCTTGCCGCAGGGCCTTGATAGCGTCGTTGGCCGCTCTGGTGTGCGCTTGTCCGGCGGCCAGCGTCAGCGCCTGGCGATTGCCCGGATGGTCCTCGCCGAGCCTAAAGTGGTGATCCTCGACGAAGCCACCTCGGCCCTCGATGCCGCCACTGAATACAACCTGCATCAGGCCTTGGCGCGATTTCTCAGTGGCCGTACCACGTTGATCATTGCGCACCGGCTTTCGGCGGTGAAGCAGGCCGACCGGGTCCTGGTATTTGACGGCGGGCACGTCGCCGAAGACGGTGATCATCAGCAATTGATAGCTGACGGTGGGCTTTACGCCAAGTTGTACGGCCATCTGCAGCAGACCTGAGCAGTGGCTGGCGCCGGCGGCGCTGCATGAGCAGGAAAATCCTGCATTTATTTGCAATGCGAACGTCTAGCTAGTAGCGGTTTCTCGCCTACGCTGTGCTTGTCTGGTTTGATTAGTGCTTTATCTGCCGCCGTGACAGGGACTCCATGAAGGGAACTCAAATTCATCAAGCGCCTAGGCTGCTGGGTATCATCTGGCCGTTTGTCGCCGTGGTGATCCTGCAGGTCTTGCTGGCCGGCCTGAGCCTGTACACGCTTTCGGCCGTGCGTGCCTATGTCGCCGGCGAGAGCCTCTGGTCGAAGGCGCAGAAAGACGCCATCTATTACCTCAATTTATACGCCGAGCGGCCTGAACCGCGCTTTCTGCAGCGTTTTCACCAAGCCATCGCCGTGCCCCAGGGCGATCACGAACTGCGCATCGCGCTGGACCAGCCCACCCCCGACTACGCTGCAGCCCGCACCGGCATCCTGCAGGGCGGCAACCACCCTGAAGACGTCAGTAGGATCATCTGGTTCTACAGCTACTTTCGTAACATCAGTTTCATGCAGAAGGCCATTGCCTATTGGGATATCGGCGACGACTACCTGCGCCAGCTCGACCTGCTCGCGACTGAAATCCACAGCAGCTTCAGCAGCGGCCAGCCGACCCTGGAGCAGGTCAATGAGTGGAAGGCGCGCATCGCCACCATCAACGAAGGCGTGACGCCGGCCGCCAAGGCCTTCAGCGACGCCCTGGGAGAAGGCTCGCGGGTGCTGCTCAAGGTGTTGCTGATCAGCAACCTGCTGACGGCAATCTTCCTGATTACAATGGCCTGGCGCCGTTCGAGCAAGTTGTTGTCCCAACGCCAGGCGTTTGCCAGCGCACTGCAGGCCGAAAAGGACCGTGCGCAGATCACCCTGGCCTCGATTGGCGATGCGGTGATCACCACCGACGTCGACGGCAATATCCTCTACATGAACGCCGCCGCCGAGCAGTTGACCCACTGGCAAGCTGCATCAGCTCAGGGGCTGCCGTTGTCGGCGCTGTTCAGCCTGCTCGACGAGCACAGCGATGAAGACGCGCGCACCTTGATCGAGCAGGTGCTGGCAGGCAGCTTGCGCGGCGGCGCCGAGCATGCACGGTTGATCCAGCGCCTGGATGGCAGCACGGTCTCGGTCAACCTGGTGGGCTCACCGATCCTCAGCGATGGCCAGGCCACTGGCATCGTCCTGGTGCTGCATGACATGACCCAGGAGCGGCAGTACATTGCCAACCTGTCGTGGCAGGCCACCCATGACGCCCTGACCGGGCTGGCCAACCGCCGCGAGTTTGAATACCGCCTCGAGCAGGCGCTCAACGGCCTGGCGCGTCAGCCTGGCCGGCATGCGTTGATGTTTCTCGATCTGGACCAGTTCAAGCTGGTCAACGACACCTGTGGCCACGCCGCGGGTGACGAGCTGCTGCGCCACATCTGTGCGGTGCTGCAGTCCGGCCTGCGCGAGGGCGACACCTTGGCGCGGCTGGGGGGAGACGAATTTGGCGTACTGCTCGAGAGCTGTCCGCAGGAGCAGGCCGAGCGCATCGCCGAGCAACTGCGCCAGGCGGTGCAGAGCCTGCATTTTGTCTGGAAGGGGCGGCCGTTCATTACCACTGTGAGCATTGGCCTGGTGAGCATGGCGCAAGCGCCCGACACCCTTGAGGCCTCCTTGCGCGCTGCCGACATGGCCTGCTACATGGCCAAGGAAAAGGGCCGCAATCGGGTCCAGGTGTATCACGCCGATGACAGCGAGCTGTCCATGCGCTTTGGCGAAATGGCCTGGATTCAGCGTCTGCATGTGGCGCTGGAGGAAAACCGCTTCTGCTTGTACGCCCAGGAGATTGCCGCCCTCAGTGATCAGGAAGGGCCGGGGCATATCGAGATCCTGCTGCGCCTGCACGACGAAAGCGGGCGGACCATTCTGCCCGACAGCTTCATCCCCGCGGCCGAGCGTTATGGCTTGATGACCGCGTTGGATCGTTGGGTCGTGCGCAACGTGTTCCAGGTTATCCGTCAGTGCCTGAACGAGGGGCGCCCGGGGCCGTTGGCGCTGGTGGCTATCAATTTGTCCGGTTCGAGCATCGGCGACGATAAATTTCTCGATTATTTGCAACGTCTGTTCAGCGAGTTTGAAATCCCGCCACGGATGATTTGCTTCGAAATTACCGAAACCAGCGCCATTGCCAACCTGGGCAGTGCCATTCGCTTCATCAATGAATTGAAAGGACTGGGCTGCAAATTCTCGCTGGATGACTTCTGCGCCGGAATGTCGTCATTCGCTTATTTGAAGCATTTGCCGGTGGACTACCTGAAGATCGACGGAAGTTTTGTAAAAGACATGCTGGATGATCCGATTAATCGCGCTATGGTTGAGGTGATCAACCACATCGGCCACGTCATGGGCAAACGCACCATTGCCGAATTTGTTGAAACGCCGTTGATCGAGCAGGCCCTGCAGGAAATCGGCGTGGACTACGCCCAGGGCTACCTGATCGAGCGGCCGCAGGTGTTTACCTGCGATAGCCTGCAACGCCAACGAATTGCAGCACGGCCTTTGCTGCAGCGCGCGCCAGGGACGTTTCGCTGAGAGTGGACGGCTAAATCACAGGGAATCAAGGAGCTGACAGTGAGTGATGCATTCGTTCGGATTGGGCCGCTGATGGATCCCGCCAGCTACCCGCAGTGGACGCAACAAATGATCGAAGACTGCCGCGAGAGCAAGCGCCGGGTAGTCGAGCACGAGTTCTATCAGCGCCTGCGCGACGGTCAACTGCGTCAAGCGACCATTCGCCAGTACCTGATTGGTGGCTGGCCAGTGGTTGAGCAGTTTTCCCTGTACATGGCGCACAATCTGACCAAGACCCGCTTTGCCCGCCACCCTGGTGAGGACATGGCCCGGCGCTGGCTGATGCGCAATATCCGCGTCGAACTCAACCATGCTGATTACTGGGTGCACTGGTGCCATGCCCACGGCGTGACCTTGGGAGATCTGCAGGCGCAGGACGTGCCAGCCGAACTTAATGGCTTGAATGACTGGTGCTGGCGGGTGTGCTCGACCGAGTCGCTGGCGATTGCCATGGCGGCCACCAACTATGCGATTGAAGGCGCTACCGGCGAATGGTCGGCGGTGGTCTGTGCGGATGGCGCGTATGCCGATGGCTTCCCGGAAGAGACCCGCAAGCGCGCCATGAAGTGGCTGAAGATGCATGCCCAGTATGACGATGCGCACCCTTGGGAGGCGCTGGAGATCATCTGCACGCTGGTGGGGGAGAGCCCGACGCCGTTGCTGCGCGCCGAGTTACGCAAGGCGGTGTGCAAGAGCTACGACTGCATGTACCTGTTCCTCGAGCGCTGCATGCAGCTGGAGCAGCGTCAGGCTGGGCGTACGCGGCTGGGCTTGGCAGCCGGTTGATCACGGTATCTGGGGCTGCAAAGCAGCCCCAATCCAGCCGCCGCAACGTTACTGGGCGTTGAACGCTTGCCCATTCACCGCCTTGCTGTCCGGCCCCATCAAATACACGTAAACCGGCATGATTTCTTCAGGCAACGGATTGTCCTGCGGATTTTCGCTCGGATACGCCGCCGCACGCATGGCAGTGCGGGTCGCGCCCGGGTTGATGCTGTTGGAGCGCACCGGTGCCACGCCTTCCAGCTCGTCGGCCAGGGTCTGCATCAAGCCCTCGGTGGCAAACTTCGACACCCCATAGGCACCCCAGTAAGCCCGGCCCTTGCGCCCGACACTACTGGAGGTGAACACCACCGACGCATCCTCGGACAACTTCAGCAGCGGCAACAGGGTGCTGGTAAGCATGAACGTGGCATTCACGTTGATGTGCATCACGCGCATGAAATTGTCGCCCGAGAGCTGCTCCACCGGCGTGCGCGGGCCAATGATCGAAGCGTTGTTGAGCAGCCCGTCAAGCCGACCGAAGTCGTTCTCGATCATTACTGCCAGCTCGTCATACTGGTGCGCCAAGGCAGTTTCCAGGTTGAACGGGATCACCACCGGTTGCGGGTGGCCAGCGCCTTCGATCTCGTCATAGACCTCATTGAGGTTGGCTTCGGTCTTGCCCAGCAGCAACACGGTCGCGCCCAGCGCGGCGTAGGCCTTGGCCGCCGCAGCGCCAATGCCGCGGCCGGCGCCAGTCACCATGATCACTCGGCCAGCGAGCAGGCCGGGGCGGGCGGTGTAATCGAACATAGGTCTATCCTTTGCAAGCCAGGGCGCGGCGGGCGCGCCCTCAGCGATTGATCAGCAGCCGCACAGCGCGCTGTCGAGCACCTTGCGCAGCTCCAACGGGTGGTCCACCACCACGTCTGCACCCCAGTTGTTGGGGTTGTCCTGCGGATGAATATAGCCATAGCGCACCGCTGCGGTACGGGTCCCGGCGTCGCGCCCAGACTCGATATCACGCAGGTCGTCACCGACGAACAGCACGCTGGCCGGGTCCAGATCCAGGGTCTTGCAGGCCAGAATCAGTGGCTCGGGGTCAGGCTTGCTGTTCTTGACATGATCCGGGCAGATCAACAACGCAGAGCGCTCGGCCAGGCCCAGGCGCTGCATGATCGGCTCGGCGAAGCGCACCGGCTTGTTGGTCACCACGCCCCAGATCAGGCCGCCTTTTTCGATATCGTCGAGCAACTCGGGCATGCCCTCGAACAGCTTGCTGTGCACTGCACAGTCACGCTGGTAGCGCTCGAGAAACTCCAGGCGCAATGCCTCGAAGCCTTCGTCATCAGGGTTCATGGCAAAGGTCGCGGCAACCATCGCCCGCGCGCCGCCGGAGATCTCGTCGCGGATCAGCTTGTCGGCGATCGGCGCCATGCCGCGCTCGGCGAGCATCGCCTGGCAGATGGCGATGAAGTCAGGCGCGGTGTCCAGCAGCGTGCCGTCCATGTCGAAAAGTACTGCTCGCAAACGCATGCTCACACCTCGCGCAGGGTCTGGATCATGTAGTTGACGTCGACGTCGCTGCTCAGCTTGTAGTGCTTGGTCAGCGGGTTGTAGGTCAGGCCGATGATGTCTTTGACTTCAAGCCCGGCAACCCGGCTCCAGGCGCCCAGCTCGGACGGGCGGATGAATTTCTTGAAGTCATGAGTGCCGCGCGGCAGCATCTTGAGGATGTACTCGGCGCCGATGATCGCCAGCAGGTAGGCCTTGGGGTTGCGGTTGATGGTCGAGAAGAACACCTGGCCACCTGGCTTGACCATGCGGTAGCAGGCGCGGATCACCGACGATGGGTCAGGCACGTGCTCGAGCATCTCAAGGCAGGTGACCACGTCGAACTGCTCGGGCATTTCTTCGGCCAGGGCCTCAGCGGTGATCTGCCGGTACTCGACCTCGACGCCCGACTCGAGCTGGTGCAAGCGGGCTACCGCCAGCGGCGCTTCGCCCATGTCGATGCCGGTCACGGTGGCACCGCGTTGCGCCATCGCTTCGCTGAGGATGCCACCGCCGCAGCCGACATCGAGGACTTTCTTGCCGGCCAGACTGACGCGCTCGTCAATCCAGTTGACCCGCAGCGGGTTGATGTCATGCAGGGGCTTGAACTCGCTTTCGCGGTCCCACCAACGGTGGGCGAGGGCCTCGAACTTGGCGATTTCGGCGTGGTCGACGTTGCTCATTGAACAGATCCTCTGAAACTTGAATAAAAGGTGTCACTAAGCGCCAGCCGCAGCTGGCGCGTGGTCATTCCTTGCCTGCGATGCGCGCGCCCCAGGCGCGGGCCATGGCGGTCAGTGCCGCCTCGTCCATACGGGTCAGGCGGCGCTCTTCGAGCAGCTGCTCGCCGGCAACCCAGACATGCCGCGCGCAGTCGCGGCCGGTGGCATAGATCAATTGTGACACAGGGTCGTGCACCGGCTGCTGGGCCAGGCCAGACAAGTCGAACGCCACCAGGTCGGCGGCCTTGCCCAGCTCCAGCGAGCCGATCTGTGCGTCCAGACCCAGGGCGCGAGCGCCATTAAGGGTCGCCATGCGCAAGGCACGATGGGCGTCCAGCGCCGACGCCGAGCCGGCCACCGCTTTCGCCAGCAGGGCGGCGGTGCGGGTCTCGCCGAGCAGGTCGAGGTCGTTGTTGCTGGCCGCGCCATCGGTGCCTATAGCGACATTGACCCCGGCCTGCCACAAACGCTCAACCGGGCAGAAGCCGCTGGCCAGTTTCAGGTTGGATTCCGGGCAGTGGATCACGCTGGTGTTGCTTTCTACCAGCAGCGCCAGGTCGTCGTCGCTGATCTGGGTCATGTGCACCGCCTGCAGGCTTGGCCCGAGCAGGCCAAGCCGCGCCAGCCGAGCCAGCGGCCGTTCGCCGTGCTCGGCAACGGCCTGCTCGACTTCGCTGGCGGTCTCGTGGATGTGCATGTGCAGCGGCGCATCGAGCTGATCGGCAATCACGCGGATCTTCTCCAGCGTCTCGTCACCGACCGTGTACGGCGCGTGGGGGCCGAGGGCTATGGTGATGCGCGGGTGGTGGCGCAACTCGCCGAACAGCTCGATGGCCTGATGCAGGGCGTCGTCCGCAGTCGCTGCACCGGGTATCGGGAAGTCCAGCAGCGGCACCGCCACCTGGGCGCGAATGCCGCTCTGCTCGACTTGCTCGCAGGCTTCGCGCGGATAGAAGTACATGTCGGCAAAGCAGGTTATGCCGCCCTTGAGCTGTTCGGCGATGGCCAGGTCGGTACCGTCGCGGACAAAGCCCGGATCGACCCAGCGGCCCTCGGCCGGCCAGATGTGCTCACGCAGCCAGGTCATTAGCGGCAAGTCGTCGGCCAGGCCGCGGAACAGGCTCATGGCGGCGTGGCCGTGGGCGTTGATCAGGCCTGGGCACAGCAGGCAGTCGGGCAACTCGCGCACCTGCAGCGCCGCCGGCGCGCGCTCGCGCGGGCCGAGCCAGGCGATCAAACCGTCGCGCAGGCCCAGCGCGTGCCCTTCGAGTACCACTCCGGCTGGCTCCACAGGCACCAGCCAGGTCGGCACCAGGAGCAGGTCGAGGGGGGCTACGGAGGTCGGCATGCGGCAGCTACCTGAAGGGTTTGGGCGGATCGCGCAGTATACCCGAGCGCCCGCGGCTGAGGCTCGCTATAATCGCCGGCTTTTGATCAGCAAAGCACGGGGAGAGGCGATGCGCGAGCGACTTTTGGCGGCAGAGAAGGTGACCGGCATTCAGTGGCGTGACGGCACCCTGCATCTGCTCGACCAGCGCCTGCTGCCGGCGCAAGAGCGCTGGCTGGCCTGTACCGACGTGTCTCAGGTAGTGAGCGCGATCCGCTCGATGGCGGTGCGCGGTGCGCCGGCCATTGGCATCAGCGCCGCTTATGGGTTGGTCCTGGCGCTGCGTGCCCGGCTTGCCGAGAAGGGCGACTGGGAAGAATCGATCGAAGAAGACTTTCTCGATTTGGCCGAAGCGCGGCCCACCGCGGCCAACCTGTTCTCGGCGCTCAACCGCATGCGTGATCGCCTGCAGCGCCTGCGCCCCAATGAAAACCTGCTGGCGGCCATGGAAGCCGAGGCCGTCGCCATCCACGACAGCGACCGCGAAGCCAACCTGACCATGGCCCAGTACGGCATCGAGCTGATCCGCCGCCAGCAAGGCAACGAGCAGACCATGCTGACCCACGGCAATGCCGGTGCGCTGGGCAGCGGGGGCTTCGGTACCGCGCTGGGCGTGCTGCGTGCAGCTTACCTTGAGGGCATGGTCGAGCGGATTTACGTCGGCGAGACCCGGCCCTGGCTGCAAGGCTCGCGCCTGACCGCCTGGGAGCTGGCGCAGGAAGGCGTGCCGGTCACCCTCTGCGCTGACTCGGCGATGGCGCATCTGATGAAGGTCAAGGGCATCACCTGGGTCGTGGTGGGCGCCGACTGCATCGCGGCCAACGGCGATGTCGCGGCCAAGATCGGCACTTACCAACTGGCGGTAGCGGCCATGCACCATGGCGTGCGCTTCATGGTGGTGGCGCCAAGCACCAGCATCGACCTGAACCTGGCAACCGGTGACGATATCCCGCTGGAAGAGCGCGAAGCAGACGAGCTGCTCGACGTTGCCGGCAATCGGGTTGCCGCGCAGGTTGAGGTGTTCAATTCGGTGTTCGACGTGACCCCGGCTGACCTGGTTGATGTGATCGTGACCGAAAAAGGCGTGGTAGAGCGCCCGGATACCGCCAAGATCGCCCAGCTGATGTGCCGCAAGCGCCTGCATTGAGCGCCTGCGCGCCCTGCAGGGCGCAGCTGTCAGGGCAAAGCTGCCGTTGCTCGGCAGCGCTGCTTCTTGTTGCAGCTTGAGGCTTAAGCCTGATGCTTTTTTGTGGTAGCATCCGGCAGTTTCCAAGGCCGCCCGTTTATGCGGTCTTCATTGCGCAGATCCAAGGCACAACCTATTGATTTGTCGTAAGTCGTCGCACCACTGTGCGCTGCGGCGACGAGCTTCGTTCGTCCTCTGGGGACTTGGACGAGGTTTCACCAGAAAAAGGAATCAGGCTTCTCATGGGCGAACTGGCCAAAGAAATCCTCCCGGTCAATATCGAAGACGAACTGAGACAGTCTTACCTCGACTACGCGATGAGCGTGATTGTCGGGCGTGCACTGCCCGATGCGCGTGACGGCTTGAAGCCTGTGCATCGCCGCGTTCTGTTTGCGATGAGCGAGTTGGGCAACGACTGGAACAAACCGTACAAGAAGTCCGCCCGTGTGGTCGGTGACGTTATCGGTAAGTACCACCCGCACGGCGACACTGCGGTCTACGACACCATCGTGCGTATGGCCCAGCCATTCTCGCTGCGCTACCTGCTGGTCGACGGCCAGGGCAACTTCGGTTCGGTCGACGGCGACAACGCTGCGGCAATGCGATACACCGAAGTGCGCATGTCCAAGCTGGCACACGAGCTGCTGGCTGACCTGCACAAAGAAACCGTCGACTGGGTACCCAACTACGACGGCACCGAGCTGATCCCGGCGGTAATGCCAACGCGCATCCCCAACCTGCTGGTCAACGGCTCCAGCGGTATCGCCGTGGGCATGGCGACCAACATCCCGCCGCACAACCTCGGCGAAGTGATCGACGGCTGCCTGGCGCTGATCGACAATCCTGAAGTCACCATCGATGAGCTGATGCAGTTCATCCCTGGTCCGGACTTCCCGACTGCTGGCCTGATCAACGGCCGCTCCGGCATCATCGAGGCCTATCGCACCGGTCGTGGCCGCATCTATATGCGCGCCCGCTCCGAGATCGAAGACATCGACAAGGTCGGTGGCCGTCAGCAGATCGTCATCACCGAGCTGCCGTACCAGCTGAACAAGGCTCGCCTGATCGAGAAGATCGCCGAGCTGGTCAAGGAGAAGAAGCTCGAAGGCATCACCGAGCTGCGCGACGAGTCCGACAAGGACGGTATGCGCGTGGTCATCGAGCTGCGTCGCGGCGAGGTGCCTGAGGTCGTGCTCAACAACCTCTACCAGCAGACTCAGCTGCAGAGCGTGTTCGGCATCAACATTGTCGCCTTGATCGACGGTCGTCCGCGCCTGCTCAACCTCAAGGACCTGCTCGAAGCGTTCGTCCGTCACCGCCGTGAAGTGGTGACCCGTCGTACCGTATTCGAGCTGCGCAAGGCCCGTGAACGTGGCCACATCCTTGAAGGCCAGGCTGTCGCACTGTCCAACATCGACCCGGTCATCGCCCTGATCAAGGCCTCGCCGACCCCGTCCGAAGCCAAGGAAGCCCTGGTTGCGATGCCGTGGGAATCGAGCGCGGTGCAGGTCATGGTCGAGCGCGCCGGCGCCGACTCGTGCCGCCCGGAAAACCTCGATGCCCAGTACGGCATGCGCGATGGCAAGTACTTCCTGTCGCCAGAGCAGGCCCAGGCCATTCTTGACCTGCGTCTGCACCGCCTGACCGGCCTCGAGCACGAAAAGCTGCTGGCCGAGTACCAGGAGATTCTCGAGCAGATCGGCGAGCTGATCCGCATCCTCAGCAGCGCCGAGCGCCTGATGGAAGTGATCCGCGAAGAGCTCGAAGCGATCCGTGCCGAATACGGCGACGTGCGCCGCACCGAGATCCTCGATGCCCGTCACGACCTCAGCTACGGCGACATGATCCCGGAAGAAGAGCGCGTGGTGACCATCTCCCACGGCGGCTACGCCAAGACCCAGCCGTTGACCGCGTACCAGGCCCAGCGCCGTGGCGGCAAAGGCAAGTCGGCGTCCGGCGTCAAGGACGAGGACTACATCGAACACCTGCTGGTTGCCAACAGCCACGCCACGCTGTTGCTGTTCTCCAGCAAGGGCAAGGTCTACTGGCTGAAAACCTACGACATCCCGGAAGCCTCGCGCGCTGCCCGTGGCCGTCCGCTGGTCAACCTGCTGCCGCTGGAAGACGGCGAACGCATTACCGCCATGCTGCAGATCGACCTCGAAGCCCTGCAGCAGAGCGCCGATGTCGATGAAGAGCTGGAGGACGGCGACGACACCGTGCTCGAGGGTGAGCTGGTCGAAGCCGAAGAAGTCGACGAAGAAGACGGCGACACTGCCGAGTGGGCTGCAGAGCCTACCGGTGCCTACATCTTCATGGCGACGGCTTCCGGTACCGTCAAGAAGACCCCGTTGGCGCAGTTTGCGCGTCCACGTACCAGCGGCCTGATTGCGCTGAAGCTGAAAGAAGGCGACACCCTGATTGCCGCCGCCATCACCGATGGCGCCAAGGAAGTCATGATGTTCTCCGACGCCGGCAAGGTCATCCGCTTCGCTGAAAGCGTCGTGCGTGAAATGGGCCGTACCGCTCGCGGTGTGCGCGGCATGAAGCTGGGCAAAGGCCAGCGGATCATCTCGATGCTGATCCCCGAGTCCGGTGCGCAGATCCTCACCGCCTCCGAGCGTGGCTTCGGCAAGCGTACCCCGCTGTCCAAGTTCCCACGGCGCGGTCGTGGTGGTCAGGGCGTGATCGCCATGGGCACCAAGGGCCGTAACGGCCTGCTGATCGGCGCGATCCAGGTGCAGGAAGGTGAAGAGATCATGCTCATCTCCGACCAGGGCACGCTGGTGCGCACCCGCGTTGGCGAAGTCTCCAGCCTGGGTCGTAACACCCAGGGCGTGACCTTGATCAAACTGGCCAGCGACGAGACCCTGGTGGGCCTTGAGCGGATCCAGGAGCCATCCGAAGACCTCGAGGAGTTGCTCGAAGGCGAGGAGGGCGCAGAGGGCGTCGAACTCGATGCGGTAGAGGCGGCAGATGATGACGCCGGCGCCGCCGAAGAGGCGCCGCAGGAATAAACAGCGCAACAACCCGAGCGGGGCGGCCATGGTCGCCCCGCTTACTGACCAGAGCAGAGCGAGAGTGGATGTGAGCAAACGAGCCTTTAACTTCTGCGCAGGCCCTGCTGCGCTTCCTGAAGCAGTCCTGCAGCGCGCCCAGGCGGAAATGCTGGACTGGAATGGCAAAGGTCTGTCGGTGATGGAAATGAGCCATCGCAGCGATGACTACGTGGCCATTGCCGAAAAGGCCGAGCAGGACCTGCGTGACCTGCTGTCCGTCCCCTCCAATTACAAAGTGCTGTTTCTGCAAGGTGGCGCCAGCCAGCAATTTGCCGAGATCCCGCTGAACCTGCTGCCGGAAAACGGCACCGCGGACTACATCGAGACCGGCATCTGGTCGAAAAAGGCCATCGAAGAAGCGCGTCGCTTTGGCAACGTCAACATTGCTGCCAGCGCCAAGCCCTACGATTACCTCGCCATCCCCGGCCAGAACGACTGGACCCTGAGCAAGGACGCCGCTTACGTCCACTACGCGTCCAATGAAACCATTGGCGGCCTGCAGTTCGACTGGGTGCCGCAGACCGGTGACGTACCGCTGGTGGTCGACATGTCTTCGGACATCCTCTCGCGCCCGACCGACGTGTCCCAGTTCGGCCTGATCTACGCCGGCGCGCAGAAGAACATCGGCCCAAGCGGCCTGGTTGTGGTGATCGTGCGTGAAGACCTGCTCGGTCGCGCCCGCAGCAGCTGCCCAACCATGCTCGACTACAAGGTTTCGGCCGATAACGGCTCGATGTACAACACGCCGGCGACCTATTCCTGGTACCTCTCGGGGCTGGTCTTCGAGTGGCTCAAGGAGCAGGGCGGTGTCGAAGCCATGGAAGCGCGCAACCGGGCGAAAAAAGATCGCCTGTACGGCTTCATCGACTCCAGCGATTTCTACAGCAACCCGATCAGCGTCAACGCCCGTTCGTGGATGAACGTGCCGTTCCGCCTGGCTGACGAGCGCCTGGACAAGGCCTTCCTCGCCGGTGCTGACGCCCGCGGCCTGCTCAACCTCAAGGGCCATCGCTCGGTGGGCGGCATGCGCGCATCGATCTACAACGCCCTTGGTCAGGACGCCGTTGAAGCTCTGGTCAGCTACATGGCTGAATTCGAGAAGGAGCACGCCTGATGGTCGAGCACGAACTCAAAGCCCTGCGTGTACGCATCGATAGCCTCGACGAGAAGATCCTCGAGCTGATCAGCGAGCGCGCCCGCTGCGCCCAGGAAGTGGCCCGGGTCAAGATGGCCAACCTGGCCGAAGGCGAGACGCCGGTGTTCTACCGTCCCGAGCGGGAGGCTGCCGTGCTCAAGCGCGTCATGGAGCGCAACGGCGGCCCACTGGGCAACGAAGAAATGGCGCGTTTGTTCCGCGAAATCATGTCTTCGTGCCTGGCCCTGGAGCAGCCCCTGAAGGTCGCCTACCTCGGCCCTGAAGGTACCTTCACCCAGGCTGCGGCGATGAAGCACTTCGGCCACGCGGTGATCAGCCGGCCAATGGCGGCGATCGACGAAGTGTTCCGAGAAGTGGCCGCCGGTGCGGTCAACTTTGGCGTGGTGCCGGTGGAAAACTCCACCGAAGGTGCGGTCAGCCACACCCTCGACAGTTTCCTTGAGCACGACATGGTTATCTGCGGCGAAGTCGAGCTGCGCATTCACCATCACCTGCTGGTGGGCGAGAGCACCAAGACCGACAGCATCACCCGCATCTATTCCCACGCCCAGTCGCTGGCCCAGTGCCGCAAGTGGCTCGATGCGCATTACCCGAATGTTGAGCGGGTGGCGGTGTCGAGCAACGCCGAAGCGGCCAAGCGGGTCAAGGGTGAATGGAACTCGGCGGCGATTGCCGGCGATATGGCAGCCAACCTGTATGGCCTGACGCGTATTGCCGAGAAAATCGAAGACCGCCCGGACAACTCCACGCGCTTCCTCATGATCGGCAGCCAGGAAGTGCCGCCTACCGGCGACGACAAGACTTCGATCATTGTGTCGATGAGCAACAAGCCGGGCGCGCTGCACGAGCTGCTGGTGCCGTTCCACGACAACGGCATCGACCTGACCCGGATCGAAACGCGTCCTTCGCGTAGCGGCAAGTGGACCTACGTGTTCTTCATCGACTTTGTCGGCCATCATCGGGATCCGCTGATCAAGGCGGTGCTGGAGAAGATCAGCCAGGACGCCGTTGCGCTGAAAGTGCTGGGCTCGTATCCGAAGGCGGTACTCTGAGGTTGAAGCTGGTCTCTGCGCTACTGGGGCCGCTGCGCGGCCCTTCGCGGGCAAGCCCGCTCCCACAGGATTTGTATCAAGCCCGCACGGGTGATCGACGCAAAACCCTGTGGGAGCGGGCTTGCCCGCGAAGGGTCGCGCAGCGGCCCCGGTGCGGCAATCGATCAGCATGGTTTGATCCGGCACATGCTGCCGTTCTGAACAGGGTTCGCAATCGTGGTTGATGTGCTAGCAAACAAATCCGCGCCGATTATCGGCCGCCTGGTCGTGGTCGGCCTCGGCCTAATCGGTGGCTCGTTCGCCAAGGGCCTGCGTGAAAGCGGACTGTGCCGCGAAGTGGTCGGCGTCGACCTGGATGCCCCGTCGCGCAAGCAGGCGGTTGCCCTCGGTGTAGTCGACCGCTGCGAAGAAGACCTCGCCAGCGCCTGCGTCGGCGCCGACGTGATTCAGCTCGCCGTGCCGATCCTGGCCATGGAAAAACTGCTCGCCGTGCTGGCCAGGCTCGACCTTGGCAATGCCATCGTCACCGACGTCGGCAGCGCCAAGTGCAACGTGGTCCGTGCTGCCCGCGAAGTGTTCAGCAGCAATCTGCCGCGCTTCGTTCCCGGCCACCCGATTGCCGGCTCCGAGCAGAGCGGGGTAGAGGCCTCCAACGCCGCGCTGTTCCGCCGTCATAAAGTCATTCTTACGCCACTGGCTGAAACCGACCCTGCCGCACTGGCCATGGTCGACCGCCTGTGGCGCGCATTGGGCGCCGATGTCGAACACATGACGGTCGAGCGTCACGACGAAGTGCTGGCGGCTACCAGTCACCTGCCACACCTGCTGGCCTTCGGCTTGGTCGATTCGCTGGCCAAGCGCAATGAAAACCTCGAAATCTTCCGGTACGCTGCAGGGGGCTTTCGCGATTTCACAAGAATCGCCGGCAGCGACCCGATCATGTGGCATGACATCTTCCTCGCCAACCGCGAGGCGGTGCTGCGCACGCTAGATACATTTCGCAGCGACCTCGACGCCTTGCGCGACGCGGTCGATGCAGGGGATGGGCACCAGCTGCTGGGGGTATTTACCCGCGCACGGGTTGCCCGCGAGCATTTCAGTAAAATCCTGGCCCGCCGGGCCTATGTGGACGCTATGAACGCCAACGATCTGATTTTCCTGGCCCAACCTGGTGGCCGCGTGTCCGGACGGATCCGCGTTCCAGGCGACAAGTCGATTTCCCATCGCTCGATCATGCTCGGCTCGCTGGCCGAAGGCACCACTGAAGTCGAAGGCTTCCTTGAAGGCGAGGACGCTCTGGCGACCTTGCAGGCCTTCCGCGACATGGGTGTGGTCATCGAAGGCCCCAACCATGGCAAGGTCACCATTCACGGTGTCGGCCTGCACGGCCTGAAAGCCCCGCCCGGGCCGATCTACGTCGGTAACTCCGGCACCTCGATGCGCCTGCTGTCTGGCCTGCTCGCCGGCCAGCCGTTCGACGTGACCATGACCGGCGATGCTTCGCTGTCGAAGCGGCCGATGGGCCGTGTCGCCAACCCGCTGCGGGAAATGGGCGCCGTGGTCGAAACCGGCGCCGATGGCCGGCCACCACTGACCATTCGTGGCGGGCAAAGGCTCAAGGCACTCAACTACACGCTGCCAATGGCCAGTGCCCAGGTCAAATCCTGCCTGCTGCTGGCCGGCCTGTATGCCGAAGGCGTGACCACCGTCACCGAGCCTGCGCCAACCCGCGACCACACCGAGCGCATGCTGCGCGGCTTTGGCTATGCGGTCGAGTCCAAAGGCCCGGTCGCTTCGCTGCAAGCGGGTGGCAAACTCACTGCAACGCGCATCGAAGTGCCGGCAGATATCTCCTCTGCTGCGTTCTTCCTGGTTGCCGCGTCGATCGCCGAAGGCTCCGACCTGCTGCTTGAGCACGTCGGCATCAACCCGACTCGCACCGGTGTCATCGACATCCTGCGCCTGATGGGCGGCGATATCACTCTGGAGAACCAGCGTGAAGTCGGCGGCGAGCCGGTAGCCGACCTGCGTGTGCGCGGCGCCAAGCTCAAAGGCATCGAGATCCCTGAAGAGCTGGTACCACTGGCTATCGACGAGTTCCCGGTGCTGTTCGTCGCCGCGGCTTGCGCCGAAGGCCGGACCATCCTGCGTGGCGCCGAAGAACTGCGAGTGAAGGAATCCGACCGCATCCAGGTAATGGCCGACGGCCTGATCACCCTGGGGGTGAAGTGCGAACCGACCCCGGACGGGATCATCATCGACGGCGGCCCGATTGGCGGTGGCGAAGTGCACGGCCACGGCGACCACCGTATCGCCATGGCTTTCAGCATCGCCTCGCTGCGGGCCACTGCGCCGGTGCGTATCCATGACTGCGCCAACGTTGCCACCTCGTTCCCGAACTTCCTCGCGCTGTGCGCCGAAGTCGGCATTCGTGTGGCCGAAGAGGCCAAGTCGTGAACGCCCAGGCCCCGGTCATTACCATCGACGGCCCGAGCGGGTCGGGCAAAGGCACTGTAGCCGGGCTGCTGGCGCGTGAGCTCGGCTGGCGCCTGCTCGATTCCGGCGCGCTGTACCGGTTGCTCGCCTTCAGCGCGCGCAACCATGGCGTCGACCTGACCAACGAAGAGCTGCTGACCAAGCTCGCCGCTCATCTGGATGTGCAGTTCTACCCGGCCGAGGAGGGTAAGCTGCAGCGCATCATGCTCGAGGGTGACGACGTCAGCCTCTACATCCGTACCGAAGCCGTCGGCGCCGGCGCCTCGATGGTGGCCTCGCTGCCCGCGGTGCGCGATGCCCTGCTGCAGCGCCAGCGCGCGTTTCAGGAGGCTCCGGGGCTGATCGCAGACGGCCGCGACATGGGCACTGTGGTGTTCCCGGACGCGCCGTTGAAAGTGTTTTTGACCGCCAGCGCCGAGGAGCGGGCGCGTCGTCGTTATTTGCAGTTGAAAGCGAAAGGCGACGATGTTAGGCTGGCGAGTCTGCTGGATGAGATTAGTGCGCGCGATGAGCGCGATACCCAGCGTGCGGTGGCCCCGCTTAAACCGGCGGCCGACGCGATACAGCTGGACTCTACCGAGTTGTCCATCGAGCAGGTGTTGCAACGCATCAAAAGCGAGATCGCCCTGCGCGGTATCGCCTGATGATCAGGAAAGCAGGCAGGGGCACCAGTCAACGTCTTGCCGGTTTTCCTTTAAATAACGAAACCCACATTGTCTGGAGTGTGGTTAGGGGCGTCTTCTTCGCCCAAATCTACAGGAATTAAAATGAGCGAAAGCTTTGCAGAACTCTTTGAAGAAAGCCTGAAAACCCTCAATCTTCAGCCGGGTGCGATCATCACCGGTATCGTTGTCGACATCGACGGCGACTGGGTTACCGTACACGCTGGCCTGAAGTCCGAGGGCGTCATCCCGCTCGAGCAGTTCTACAACGAAGCTGGCGAGCTGACCATCAAGGTCGGTGACGAAGTTCACGTTGCGCTGGACGCGGTCGAAGACGGCTTTGGCGAAACCAAGCTGTCCCGTGAAAAAGCCAAGCGCGCCGAGTGCTGGATTGTTCTGGAAGCTGCTTTCGCTGCCGAAGAAGTTGTCAAGGGCGTTATCAACGGTAAGGTTAAAGGCGGCTTCACTGTCGACGTTAACGGTATCCGTGCGTTCCTGCCAGGTTCGTTGGTTGATGTCCGCCCAGTGCGCGACACCACCCACCTCGAAGGCAAAGAGCTGGAATTCAAGGTCATCAAGCTGGACCAGAAGCGCAACAACGTCGTTGTTTCGCGTCGCAGCGTCCTCGAAGCCGAGAACAGCGCCGAGCGTGAAGCTCTGCTCGAAACTCTGCAAGAAGGCCAGCAAGTCAAAGGTATCGTCAAGAACCTCACCGACTACGGCGCATTCGTGGATCTGGGCGGCATCGACGGCCTGCTGCACATCACCGACATGGCTTGGAAGCGTATCAAGCACCCGTCGGAAATCGTCAACGTTGGTGACGAAGTTGATGTTCGCGTCCTGAAGTTCGACCGTGAGCGCAATCGCGTTTCGCTGGGTCTGAAGCAGATGGGCGAAGATCCGTGGGTAGCTATCACTGCTCGTTACCCAGAAGGTACTCGCGTACAAGCTCGCGTTACCAACCTGACCGACTACGGCTGCTTCGCTGAGCTGGAAGAAGGCGTTGAAGGTCTGGTACACGTTTCCGAAATGGACTGGACCAACAAAAACATCCACCCGTCGAAAGTCGTTCAGGTTGGCGACGAAGTGGAAGTTATGGTTCTGGACATCGACGAAGAGCGTCGTCGTATCTCCCTGGGCATCAAACAGTGCAAGTCCAACCCATGGGAAGACTTCTCCGGCCAGTTCAACAAGGGTGACAAGATCACCGGTACCATCAAGTCGATCACCGACTTCGGTATCTTCATCGGCCTGGACGGCGGCATCGACGGTCTGGTTCACCTGTCCGACATCTCCTGGAACGAAACCGGCGAAGAAGCCGTACGTCGTTTCAAGAAGGGCGACGAGCTGGAAACTGTCATCCTGTCGGTTGATCCAGAGCGCGAGCGCATTTCCCTGGGCATCAAACAGCTGGAAGACGATCCGTTCTCCAACTTCGTTGCTGTCAACGACAAGGGTGCAATCGTCAAGGGTATCGTCAAGGAAGTTGACGCCAAAGGCGCCATCATCACCCTGGCCGACGACATCGAAGCTACTCTGAAAGCTTCCGAAATCAGCCGTGACCGCGTTGAAGACGCGCGTAACGTTCTGAAGGAGGGCGAAGAGATCGAAGCCAAGATCATCAGCGTTGACCGTAAGTCGCGCGTTATCAGCCTGTCGATCAAATCGAAAGACGATGCTGAAGAGCGTGAAGCTATCCAGAGCCTGAAACAGGCTCCTGAGGCAGCTGCTGCCGACACCACCATGGCTGCGCTGCTGCGCGAAGCAATGGCCAAACAGAACTAAGTTCTGCTTGATCGGTAGAAAAAGGGCGACTTAGGTCGCCCTTTTTTATTGCCTGCGATTTGTCGCCTGTTGTCAGAGGGTTGCGCAGCTGCCCGCGGCGTCTCAGTCCAACTGGTGCAAACCTCTCTACCCAGCGCTGCCTAACCCGGTGCACCGAAAAAGTTCCCCGCGCACCAATCTTGAATTTTTTTATTAAGTCAAGAACCGCCCTGTTCAAATCCCCCTGAGCGTGCTACAAACTGGTTAAGCAATGATCTAGCTGCTTGATAACGAAGGGAAAAACATGACGAAGTCGGAGCTGATCGAACGTATTGTCACCCATCAGGGTTTACTCTCGTCCAAGGACGTCGAGTTGGCCATCAAGACCATGCTCGAGCAAATGGCCCAGTGCCTGGCAACGGGCGATCGCATCGAGATCCGCGGCTTTGGCAGCTTCTCGCTGCACTATCGCGCACCTCGCGTAGGTCGCAACCCCAAGACCGGCCAGTCGGTAAGCCTTGAAGGCAAGTTCGTGCCGCACTTCAAGCCGGGCAAGGAATTGCGCGACCGGGTCAACGAAGAAGAGCACGAAACCGAAGCCTGAGTGCAATTAAAGGATCAGACCGATGCGTAACCTCAAGCGCGCCCTGGCGCTGTTGTTCGTCCTGCTGCCGGCAGCAGTGGTGATGTTCTTCGTGCTGGAGAACCAGCAAACCGTCGCCCTGGTATTGTTCGGCTGGACTGCCCCTGCAGTGCCTGTAGCGCTGCCGGTACTCGCCGCCTTGGTGGTGGGGTTGGCCCTCGGTCCATTGCTTGGCGCCTACGGCGTCATGCGCAGCAAACGCAGGATTCGTGCATCGGCACGTCAGGCGGCCTTGGCAGAGAGCTGAGGAAACGTCCTACAGCTTTAGCAGATATAGCGAATATGAAATCTGCGAAGAAAATGGAGTAATAGCCCGCTTCGTTTTCAACCCTGCGCAGGGCTTCAGCAGCATGACTTTCCCCGTTATCACGCATAATGGTGGCACCCGCGGCGTCACGGGCTCCTGTCATCAGCTGCACCTAGATTCCGCCACCAGCCTGCTTATCGATTGCGGGCTTGAGCAAGGCGCCGATGCCCGCCCTGATTCCTCCGCGCTGGGCTTCGATATCAGCGGCATCCAGGGGTTGGTGATCACCCATGTGCACCTCGACCATGTCGGTCGCATTCCGGCACTGCTGGCCGCAGGCTTTCGCGGCCCGATCTTCTGTAGCGTGCCTTCCGCGAAGCTGCTCCCGCTGGTTCTTGAAGATGCCTTCAAACTCGGCATCAGTAGCGACCCCACGCACGTAACGCGTTTTCTGCACCTGCTGAAAAGTCTGGTAGAGCCCATCGCTTTTGGTCAGTGGCACAGTCTGGTCGAGCGCGCGCACCTGCAGTGTGGTATCCGCCTGCAGCGTGCCGGCCACTTGCTGGGTTCCGCGTATGTCGAGTGTGACGTCAGTACTCCCGCGCGAGCGCACAGTGTCCGTGTGGTGTTCTCTGGCGATATCGGCGCGCCCTACAGCCCCTTGCTGCGTCCAGTCCAGCCGCCAGAACGCGCCGATGTGCTGGTGCTCGAGAGCACCTATGGCGACCGCCTGCATCCTGACCGCAGCGACCGGCGCCAGCGTCTGGAAGCAGCGATAGATCGTGCCTTGGCTGACCAGGGCACGATCCTGATCCCCGCATTCAGTCTCGGTCGTACGCAAGAGTTGCTCTATGAGATTGAAGAGGTCCTTCACCTTAAAGGCCTGCTCGATACCTCGGGCGCGGCAGCCAGCGATGATCAGGTCGACTGGGCGCAACTACCGATCATCCTCGACTCGCCGCTGGCTCAGCGCGTAACCCAGGTCTACCGGGAGCTGCATCAGTACTGGAATGACGAAGCCCGACTACGCTTGAGCGAAGGGCGCAAGCCGCTTGGCTTCGCCCAGTTGGTGTGTGTCGACAGCCATGCCAAGCACCAGCAAGTGGTCAATTATCTGAAGAGTACTGGCCGGCCAGCGATTGTGATTGCCGGTAATGGCATGTGTTCGGGTGGGCGGATTGTTAATTACCTTAAGGCCATGCTGGGTGATCCGCGGCATGAGGTGGTTTTTGTCGGGTATCAGGTCAAGGGGACGCCTGGTGCAGTTATGCAGATCGGTGCAGATAGCGTGGAGTTGGGCGGGGAGTGCTATCAGCGGCGGGCCAAGGTTACGACGTTGGCGGGGTATTCGGCTCATGCAGATCAAGCTGGATTGGTCGATTTTGCGTTGGGTGCGGGGAGGGCGGCCAAGCGGGTGGTGCTTGTCCATGGGGAGGGTAGGGCGAAGCGGGGGTTGGCGTCAGCGCTGCGCAGCAAATCTGCGGAACTCGGGTGCGAGGTGGACGTCACAGTCCCAGCTTGACCGTTTGGCAGGGCACGCTTTGAGGCCAGTGCGGAGTGGAACTTCCCAGCCTCAGACCTCTCTATAACTGATTAATGCTAAAGACATGTAATGGGCCATGCACATTGCTGAATTCCCGCTACGCTTCATCTTTACAGGTAGCAAAGCCATGGGTTGGCGAAGGTCGTACCTGTTCAGGGAAGTCTGACTCCGACGGATCCTAGGAAAATTAGAATAAATGCGCAATGAACGTGAGCGCCTGAGTGGTGAGGGTGAAATTGATCTGGTCGAGTTGGTGCAGGGTGTCTGGAGAAGGAAGCTCTGGGTTGCACTGGTTGCAGTGCCGATAATTGGACTGAGCATCGCCTATGTACTGCTCGTACCACCGGTATATGAGGCCAAGCTTTATGTTCAGCCGCCGTCGCAGAACGAGATTGCTCAACTCAATAACGCTCGGGGTGGAGATTCAGGATTGGCGACCTATTCCGTCAAGGATGTATACGACATTTACTTGAAGGCCCTGCAGTCAGAAGCACTCCGTAACAATTTTTTCCGCACGGAATATTTGGCGCACCTCACGGATGAGCATCGCAGTGGTTCGCGTGATGCTTTGTACAGTCACTTCAACAGTTTGATCAAAGTGTCTCAGGCCGGCAAAGACATGCCCTCTCGTTATGTCGTAACCGCTAATCTCGAAGACCCCCGTAGAGCTGCCGACTGGGTCACGACATACGTGGAAATGGCGTCTGAACGCGCTAAGCGAGAAGTGTTGAAGGGTAGCCACAGCGACCTCGCGATCATGGCTGATAACCTCGAGCGACAGATTCAAGCTGCCCAGGCCGGCGCGCGTAAGCAGCGTGAAGACCAGATTGCTCAGCTGCAGGAAGCGCTTGCTGTGGCTGAATCCATTGGGCTGAAGAAGCCACCGATTCTTGCAGGTGACTTGTCGTCAGAAATTTCAGCGGGCATGGGAGGCAGCCTGACCTACATGCGCGGGAGTGAAGCGCTCAGAGCTGAAATCGATACCCTCAAATCGCGCGTCTCCGATGATCCATTCATCAGCGAGCTCAGGTCCAGGCAGGAAAAGCTGGGTATTTATCGCAGTATCAGCATTGATCCATCAGCCATCGCGGTATATCAGCAGGATGGCGCTGTCGAGCAGCCTGATAAGCCAATCAAGCCTAAAAAGTCGTTGATCGTTCTGCTGGCTAGTGCGGCGGGCTTGGGTTTGGGGGTGATGGTCGCGCTTGCCAGAGATGTCTGGATAAGGCGCCGTGTCATGGCTTGAGTGCTGTAACGTGGCCGGTTCTTGTCGCCAACCGTTGTTGGAAATTGCGAGAAATGCAACAATGCTCGCGGTCACCGATGGCATGGAAAAGCTGGACGCGCGCATGATGCGCTAAGCAGTGCCTGTCGTGGTAATTCTCAATCTATCTATCAGGCAAAGTGCATTGAACAGCGTCACGCGTGTACCGCCCGCCATCCCTACCAGCGAAATAGACCTTTTCGATCTCGTCCGCCGGCTGTGGCGACGTCGAGTTCTGATCCTCGGTGTAGCTGCCGTAAGTGCTGCGCTTGGCGTTGTCTATGCTCAGCTTGCAACGCCGGTCTATGAAACATCGACTATTTTGCGCCCGGTTGCCTTGAACGAGCTGGACGCCCTGAACCGCTCGCAAATCTACACCCTGCCGCCGGTTGAGGCGCTCAAGCGGGTAGGCGCGACCCTGGATTCCTATGACGCGCGGCTGGCCTTCTTCCGCGCTCGGCCGGAGCTGATCGAGGCGTTCGCAAGCCCGGGCCAGAGCCTGGAACAGGCGTTTGATGCATTCAACAGCGATGCGCTGATGCTCATGCAGCCAGACCCCAAAAAGACTGACCTGCTCAGCACTTATATTGGTCTGAAGATTCGCTACGACCGGGGGCTTGATGGCGCCAGTGTGCTCAATGACTTTGTCGCTTATGCGGCCGAGCGAGAGCGAGCTCAGTTGGTCCAGGACCTGCAAATCATCAAGGCCAACCGCCTGACCGAAGTTGATGCCCAGCTGAGTTCGGCGATGGAGCAATACAGCGCTGGCAAAGAAAGCCGAATAGCGCGCCTGGAGGAGGCCGACGCCATCAAGCGTGCGGAGTTGAACGACGAGTTGAGCGCCCTGCGTGTGCAATCGAAACTGCACAGAGAGGCGCGGCTGGCTCAGTTGGATGAGGCAATTGCCATTGCACGAAGCCTGGGGCTGAGCCGGCCCTCTACACCGTCCCTGATGGCCAATGCAGATTCGGAAAGCAGCAATGTCATTCGCACCGAGGTCAACAGCCAGCAAACGCCGTTGTATTTCCTTGGCTCGAATGTGCTCGAAGCAGAGCGCAATGCGTTGCGCCGACGTACTTCCGACGACTTCACCGAGCCGCGCATCGCGCAGATTCGCAAAGAGCTCGTCATGCTGTCCACTAATCGCAAGGTGCAGATGCTCAAGGCGCGGGCTAATGACGCGGCCTTTCTTGAAGGGATCGAGACCCTCCGAGCAGAAAAATCCCGCCTGCTTAACCTGGATACCAGCCTGCAAGGCCTGCGTTTGATCAGTGTCGACCAGCTAGCGGTTGAGCCGGTTCGTCCGATTCGTCCACGCAAAGCGCTGATCGTGTTGGTGGCGTTGGTGGTCGGGTTGATGCTGGGTGTGTTTGTCGCGCTGATTCGCAGCCTGGTCAAAGACCGCCTGCGGCAGATCCGCGTGCTGGAGATCAAAGGCACTGCAGAGCGCGTTTCTCCTGATGCAGTGGCAGAAACCGGGACCTCCCGGCTCGATACTCCGGCAACGAACGGCGCAGCAACTTAGCAGTGTAAGTGATGTCAAATGGCCGCATTGTTGCTGCCAAAGAACTGTTGGAACCTCGATGGTTAAAGCAATATGATTGCAGCGCCTTGGATTTCCTGCAGCGCGTGACGCACGGAGGTCGGCAACGACGGCGAGCGTATGCAATAGGGCGACGGCACCGAGGTTAGTAGCGGATCGATTCACTCGGCTGGTAATGAGTCGTCCAAGTTTTAGTACCCGCTGTACTGTCTTGACGACGGGCGGAAAATTCATGGTGAGTTGGAAAATATGACAGACATTAATGCAGTGGTAGAAAAGTTCAAAAGCCGCAAGGCTTTGATTGGTATCGTCGGTCTTGGCTATGTCGGTCTGCCACTGATGCTGCGATATAATGCCATTGGCTTCAATGTACTGGGTATCGATATCGATACATTCAAAGTTGATAAGCTCAACGCCGGCCAGAGCTACATTGAACATATCTCTGCCGCCAATATTGCCAAGGCGCGCGAGAGCGGTTTTGAGGCGACAACCGACTTCACCCGTGTCAGCGAATGCGATGCACTGATTCTGTGCGTACCTACCCCGTTGAACAAATACCGCGAACCGGACATGAGCTTCGTCATCAACACCACCGACGCGCTCAAGCCTTACCTGCGCCCTGGCCAGGTGGTTTCGTTGGAAAGCACCACCTACCCAGGCACCACCGAAGAAGAGCTGCTGCCTCGAGTGCAGGAAGGCGGTCTGGTGGTCGGTCAGGACATCTACCTGGTCTACTCGCCTGAGCGCGAAGACCCGGGCAACCCGAACTTCGAAACCCGCACCATTCCAAAAGTCATTGGCGGTCACACCGCTCAGTGTCTGCAAGTCGGCGTCGCCCTGTATGAGCAAGCGATCGATCAGGTTGTTCAGGTCAGTTCGACCAAGGCTGCCGAGATGACCAAGCTGCTGGAGAACATCCACCGCGCCGTCAACATTGGCCTGGTCAACGAGATGAAGATCGTGGCCGACCGCATGGGTATCGACATCTTTGAAGTGGTAGACGCCGCAGCGACCAAGCCATTTGGCTTCACCCCGTACTACCCTGGCCCAGGCCTGGGTGGCCACTGCATTCCGATCGACCCTTTCTACCTGACTTGGAAGGCGCGTGAATACGGCTTGCATACCCGTTTCATCGAGCTCTCGGGCGAAGTCAACCAGGCCATGCCGGAATACGTGCTCGGCAAACTGATGGACGGCCTCAACGATGCAGGCAAGGCACTCAAGGGCAGCCGCGTGCTGGTCCTGGGTATTTCCTACAAGAAAAACGTAGACGACATGCGCGAGTCGCCGTCGGTAGAAATCATGGAGCTGATCGAAGCCAAGGGCGGCGTGGTTGCGTACAGCGATCCGCATGTACCGGTATTCCCGAAGATGCGTGAGCACCACTTCGAGCTGAGCAGCGAAGTACTGACCGCTGAGAACCTGGCCAGCTTCGATGCTGTTGTGTTGGCGACCGATCACGACAAGTTTGACTATGCCCTGATCGAGACCAAGGCCAAGCTGATCGTCGACAGCCGCGGCAAGTACCGTACGCCGACAGCGCATATCATCAAAGCCTGATTACCGACTTCGTCATGTCGATCCGCTTGCGCTTGCCGCGCGGGCGGATACTTTCGTTTTTACAGGATCAACCATGAAAAACTTCGCTCTCATCGGTGCCGCCGGCTACATCGCTCCTCGCCATATGCGCGCCATCAAGGACACCGGCAACCGTCTGGTGTCTGCCTACGACATCAACGACTCGGTCGGCATCATTGACAGCATCTCGCCGCAGAGCGAGTTCTTCACCGAGTTCGAGTTCTTCCTCGATCACGCCAGCAACCTCAAACGTGACCCAGCCACCGCCCTGGATTACGTTGCGGTGTGCTCGCCAAACTACCTGCACTACCCACACATTGCCGCAGGCCTGCGCCTGGGCTGCGATGTGATCTGCGAAAAGCCGCTGGTGCCGACCCCAGAGATGCTCGACCAACTGGCGCTGGTGGAACAGGAAACCGGCAAGCGTCTGTTCAACATCCTGCAACTGCGTCACCACCAGGCGATCATCGCCCTGAAAGACAAGGTTGCCCGTGAGAACAACCCGCACAAGTATGAAGTCGACCTGACTTACATCACCTCCCGCGGTAACTGGTACCTGAAGAGCTGGAAGGGTGACCCGCGCAAGTCGTTCGGTGTGGCCACCAATATCGGCGTGCATTTCTACGACATGCTGCACTTCATCTTCGGCAAACTGCAGCGTAACGTCGTGCACTTCACCTCCGAGCATAAAGCTGCCGGTTACCTCGAGTACGAGAAAGCCCGCGTACGCTGGTTCCTCTCGGTCGATGCCAACGACCTGCCGGAATCGGTCAAGGGCAAGAAGCCTACCTACCGTTCGATCACCGTCAACGGCGAGGAAATGGAGTTCTCGGAAGGTTTCACCGACCTGCACACCACCAGCTACGAAGAGATTCTGGCCGGTCGCGGTTACGGTATCGAAGATGCGCGCCATTGCGTCGAAACGGTCAACACCATCCGTGGTGCTGCCATCGTGCAGGCCGCTGATAACGAAGGCCATCCGTTCGTTGCAGCACTGACCAGCTAAGGTCTCCAACACCATGGGTGGCTCTACGGGGCCACCTGTATACAGCTTGTTTGCGCAGGGTCCGTCTTCAGCGTGTCGAACAATAATTCCAATCTGCTGAACGCTGTCGGTGCGCCAAGGCAATCGACAGACATGCGCCTGGATGTCCAGGGCCTGCGCGCCGTTGCGGTATTGGCGGTACTTGCTTATCACGCCAACAGTGCCTGGTTGCCTGCAGGTTTTGTGGGCGTTGACGTGTTTTTCGTCATCTCCGGTTTTATCATCACTGCGCTGCTGGCTGGGCGCACTGAACGCATCAACCTGTTCGAATTTTATGCAGGCCGGATCAAGCGCATCCTGCCGGCATACTTTGTCATGCTGGCAGTTGTCAGCATCGTCTCGGCCGTATTGTTCCTGCCAGCGGACTACGGTTTCTTTGAGAAAAGCCTGAAGTCATCGGCGTTTTTCACCAGCAATCGCTACTTTGCCGACTTTGGCAGTTACTTCGCCCCGCGTGCCGATGAGCTGCCGCTGCTGCATACCTGGTCGCTGGCGATCGAGATGCAGTTCTACCTGTTCTACCCGATCCTGTTCATCTGTGTGCCGCGCAGATGGCGCTTGCCGGTGTTCGTTTTGTTGGGCCTGGCTCTGTTTGCGTGGAGCGGCCATCGCGTTGCCATGGGCAAGCAGGACTCCATGTACTTTGCGTTGCTGGCGCGCATGCCGGAGTTCATGGTCGGAGCCGTCGCCGCTTTGGCGCTGCAGCATCGTCAATTGCCAGGCAAGCTGTCGGCCGCCGTGGGCGTGCTGGGCACGGTCGCGTTGATCTGTGCTTTCTGGCTCATCGATAAGCAAAACTTCCCCGGCTACTGGTCAGTCCTGCCCTGCGTCGGTGCCGGTCTGCTGATCGCTACCCGTCGTGGCCCGGCTAGTCAGTTGCTGGCCAGCCGACCAATGGTCTGGATCGGCGGCATATCCTACTCGCTGTACCTGTGGCACTGGCCGATCCTTGCTTTCATCCGCTACTACACTGGCCAGTACGAGCTCAGTGCTGGTGGCGTGCTGCTGTTCGCAAGTAGCTCGCTGCTGCTGGGCTGGTTGTCTTATCGCTACATCGAAACGCCAGTTCGGCGATCTGCCGGTCTTCGCCAACATGCGCCAAAGTGGGCACTGGCGACAGTCGTGACGGCCGCGCTGCTGGTTGCCGGCTCGCAGTTGAACCTGCGTGTGGTCGAGCCCGCGCCGGTGCAGTTGACCCGCTACGCGGCGCCCGAGCTGATCTGCCACGGCACCCAGGTTGGCGAGTGCAAGCGCGGCAAAGCCGATGCGCAGCCAAGTGTGTTGGTGATCGGCGACAGCCACGCCGCCCAGTTGAACTACTTCTTCGACGTTGTCGGTGACGAGACCGGCGTGGCTTATCGATTGCTCAGCGGCAGCAGTTGTGTGCCAATCAAGGCTTTCGATCTGGAACGCTTGCCAGGCTGGGCACAAAAGCCGTGCAAGGCACAAATTGATGCAGTAGCGCAGTTGATGCCGTCGTTCGACAAAATCATTGTGGCGGGCATGTGGCAGTATCAAATGCAGAGCCCGGCTTTTGTCGAGGCAATGCGCACCTTCCTGCTGGATGCCAGCCATGGCGGCAAGCAGGTGGTGGTGCTGGCGCAGATCCCTATGTTTGAGTCAAACGTACAGCGCCTGCGTCGGTTCGCAGCGTTTGGTTTGTCTGCGCCGCTGTTGCCCAATAGCCAATGGCAAGATGCCAATCGGCAGCTGCAGGCGGTGGCGACAGGCATCCCGAATGTGCAGTTTATGGACTTCGCCGACAGCAGCTTTTTTGCTCACGCGCCATACCAGGATGGTGAGCTCATCTATCAGGACAACCATCACCTCAATGAGGTGGGCGCACGTCAGTACGGGCACTTTGCAAGTGCTCGGTTGCAGCGGTTTTTCGATCAACCTCAATCCAGTGTGAGTCTCAAGCCATGAGTTATTATCAGCACCCCAGCGCGATCGTCGACGACGGCGCGCAGATCGGTAACGATTCCCGGGTCTGGCATTTCGTCCACGTCTGCGCCGGCGCGCAGATCGGCGCAGGCGTATCGCTGGGTCAGAACGTGTTCGTCGGCAACAAGGTTGTCATCGGTGACCGCTGCAAGGTTCAGAACAACGTATCGGTGTACGACAACGTGACGCTGGAGGAGGGCGTGTTCTGCGGCCCGAGCATGGTGTTCACCAACGTTTACAACCCACGCTCGCTGATAGAGCGCAAGGATCAGTATCGCGACACGCTGGTCAAGAAAGGCGCCACGCTCGGTGCCAACTGTACCATCGTCTGCGGCGTGACCATCGGTGAATACGCGTTCGTCGGCGCGGGCGCGGTGATCAACAAGGATGTCCCCGCCTATGCTTTGATGGTTGGGGTTCCCGCCCGGCAGATCGGCTGGATGAGCGAGTTCGGCGAACAACTGCAACTGGATGCCAACCGCGAAGCGGTGTGTTCGCATTCCGGTGTGCGCTACGTACTTAATGGCAAGACCCTGAGCAAGGTGGACGCGTAAGCATGATTGAATTCATTGATCTGAAGAGCCAGCAGGCACGCATCAAGGACAAGATCGATGCCGGTATCCAGCGGGTACTGAGCCATGGCCAATACATCCTCGGCCCGGAAGTCAGCGAACTCGAAGAGCGCCTGGCGGCGTTTGTCGGCGCCAAGTACTGCATCACCTGCGCCAACGGCACTGATGCCTTGCAGATCGTGCAGATGGCGTTTGGCATCGGTCCAGGCGATGAAGTCATCACCCCCGGCTTCACCTACATAGCCACCGCCGAAACCGTAGCGCTACTCGGCGCCAAACCGGTGTATGTAGATATCGACCCACGCACTTACAACCTTGATCCCGCCTTGCTGGAAGCCGCCATCACGCCGCGGACCAAGGCGATCATTCCGGTCTCGTTGTATGGCCAGTGCGCCGATTACGATGCAATCAACGCAATCGCCGCCAAGCATGGCATCCCGGTAATCGAGGATGCGGCGCAGAGCTTTGGTGCTTCGTACAAAGGCAAACGTTCGTGCAACCTGACCACGGTGTCGTGCACCAGCTTCTTCCCGAGCAAGCCGTTGGGTTGCTACGGTGACGGCGGCGCTATCTTCACCAATGACGAAGAGCTGGCCAAAGTGATTCGCCAGGTAGCGCGCCATGGTCAGGACCGTCGTTATCATCACATTCGCGTGGGTGTAAACAGCCGGCTCGATACCCTGCAGGCGGCAATTCTGTTGCCGAAGCTGGAGATATTCGAGGAAGAGATCGGCCTGCGTCAGCAGGTTGCGGCATGGTATGACGTTGCACTGAAGCAGGCGGGCGTGTCGGGTACACCGTACATTGCTGAAGGCAACATCAGTGCCTTTGCCCAGTACACAGTGCAGGTGCAGGATCGCGATGCCGTGCAAGAGCGCCTCAAGGCGGCTGGAATTCCTACCGCGGTTCATTACCCGATCCCGCTGAACAAACAGCCGGCGGTCATGGATGAAAGCGCTGTGTTGCCGATTGGCGATGACGTTGCGACCAAGGTCATGAGTTTGCCGATGCATCCTTATCTGGATCAGGCTGCTGTGACGGCCATCAGCGCCGCATTGGCACTGTAAGAATGTACCTAGCCACCCGGATCGACAAATCAGTACTGCTGAACGCAGTGTTGTTGTTTGCCTATTTTTTGGCATTGGTCTGGGTGAATAACAGCTACATCTATCAGCTTTACGGCTACATGGGCGCGGCAGAACGGCCTGTGGATTTCATTCAATACATGTACCTTTTGCTGCTCGCAATCATTTGCGCGTTGCTCGCAGTGGGGCGTATTGAAAGGCCTGGTGACTTGCTGGTGGCTTTTTTTGTGCTCGTACTTGTGCCGCATGCATTGGTACTGAATGGTGCAAATCGTTTTTCACCAGAGGCCGGCCCCCTGTCTGGAGTTACGCTCGCTGTCGTGATTGGCGTATCGATCATTGGCCTGGCCAACAAGATTCGTTTTTACTCTCTAAGTAACGATTCTCAAGAGAGCCAAGGACGAAGGGTCTTGGCGCTGTTGTCCTGTCTCAACCTTGCTGTGCTGGCTTTCGTAGTGGCTAAAAGCGCGGGTTACTTTTCTTTTGATTTTTTTGGCCAGTATGCCCGGCGTGCGCTCGCCCGAGATGTATTTGCAACCGGGACTGCAGGCGCCTATTTGGCATCGATTGGCACGCAAGCGTTGTTTCCGGTGTTGTTTGCCTGGGGCGTTTACCGGAAGAAAAAGCGTTTTGTGATGTTGGGTGTTCTCAACGTTATGGTGCTATGGGGCGCGTTCGGACAGAAATATCCAATTGTGGTGCTCTGCCTGATATACGGGCTCATGGTGTATTTCCGCCGATTCGGAAGCATCAAATTGTCGTGGTTGCTGGGCACACTGCTGACCTTATTGGTGATAGGTGCTCTGGAACACGAGTTGTTCGGTTACTCCTACCTGAATGATTATTTTTTACGGCGTGCTTTTATCGTGCCCTCTACGCTGCTGGGCGCTGTGGATGCGTTTGTCGTTCAGTACGGTAGCAATCTCTACAGCGACACATTGCTGGGCGCGCTATTTGGCCAAGGTCGTGCGGATCCGGTGACATTCAGGTTGGGTGCAGAAATGTTCGACAGCCCAGAAATGAACGCGAACGTGAATTTTTTTGCCATCGCGTTTATGCAGTTGCGGTATGTGGGCGTGGTGGTCGAGTCGTTAATAGTAGCCGGAATCGTCATCTTGCTGAACTACCTGTACTCCCGCCATGGTGCTGTCCTGGCGATCCCCGTTGCGCTATTGGTGGCGACGAAGGTTATTGAGCAGTCGCTACTAACGGTCTTGCTAGGATCCGGAATCTTTTTCATGTTGGTGTCCCTGGTGTTGATTACATTGCCGATCAGATTGCAGGCGAGGGTGGTCAAGTGAGCGCTTTGTTTTTCAACCGAATTATGCGTGTGCTCCTCGGCACGCTGGGTGCTCAGCTAATCACCATCGGCGTCATGTTGCTCTTGGTCCGACTTTACGCACCGGCGGAAATTGGTGGGTTTAGTGTGTGGCTGTCTGCAGCAACCATCATTTCGGTATTGCTCACTGGGCGCTATGAGCTGGCACTGTTTTCCACCCATCAACGGGAGGAGTTACACGCTGTAATAAAACTCGTGATTGTGCTGGTGGTGATACTGTCGGTCGCGGTTGCCGGGCTGCTCTTGGTCCTACCGTACATAACCTCTCGCTTGCCCTCCGAAATTACCCATTACTGGCTTGCCCTCGTAGCGGTTGCTGCGGGGTTGGGCATTAATAAATTGCTGCTGTCGGTGCTGACCTACCAACAAGCGTTCAATAAACTCGGCTTCGCTCGGATCAGCCTGGCAGCCTGCATCGCAGTCTCTCAGGTCGCTGCAGCCTACTTGCTGCAGGGCGAGCAAGGGTTGATCTACGGGCAGATGCTTGGCGTTGTGATTGCCACCGGACTGGCAGCGCTGTGGGTGGGCAAGCCTCTGCTGCTTGGCAGCCTAGGTGCTCCTTCGGCCAAGCTCGCCATGGTAGCGCGCAGCTATTCCAACTTTCCCAAGTATTCATTGCCGGCCGATCTTATCAATACAGTGTCGAGCCAGCTGCCCATTATTCTGCTGGCCAGTAAGTTTGGCGGCGAAATCGCCGGCTGGTTCGCTTTGACGCTGAGGATGATGGGGGCTCCGATATCCTTACTCGCCGCCTCCGTGCTGGATGTCTTCAAAGAGCAGGCGGCTCGCGAATATCGGGAGTCTGGCAACTGTCGCAAACTGTTCTTGTCCACGTTCAAGGTACTTGCGCTGCTGGCGTTGCCGCCTTTTATCATTATCGGTTTCTTCGCAGAACCTGCGTTCGCCCTGATTTTTGGCGCCGAGTGGACGGAATCGGGGCGTTACGCGGTGCTACTGATACCTCTGTTTTACATGCGCTTTGTTGTCAGTCCGCTCAGCTACACGATCTACATTGCCCAGCGGCAGAACCTGGATTTGCTATGGCAACTGGTTCTGCTGGCCATGACCGTGGCATGTTTTGTGCTGCCGGCCAACGTTGAGTCTGTCCTGACCTTTTACGCAGCGGGTTACGCGTTTATGTATTTCATCTATTTCTGGATGTCCTTCCACTGCGCCAAGGGAGAAGCCAAGTGATCGTTGTCGTTGATTATGGTGTCGGAAACATTGCTTCGGTTTTGAATATGTTGAAACGCGTGGGCGCTAAGGCCATTGCTTCGAACAGCCGGTCAGACATCGAAAGTGCTGAAAAGCTTATTTTACCTGGCGTCGGTGCCTTCGACGCGGGTATGCAGACGTTGCGCAAAAGTGGCTTGGTTGACGTTCTGACTGAACAGGTCATGGAGAAGCGTAAGCCAGTCATGGGTATCTGTCTCGGTAGCCAAATGTTGGGCATGCGCTCGGAAGAGGGCAGCGAACCCGGCCTGGGTTGGGTCGACATGGATATCGTCCGTTTCGAACCGCGTGAGCACCGCAAGATCCCGCACATGGGCTGGAACGAAATTGTAGCGGCGCAGGAGCATCCCATCCTTGACGGCCTGAACGGCCTGGATAACCCCAGCAGGTTCTATTTTGTGCACAGCTATTACATGAGCCCGCGCGATGAAAGCAATATTTTGCTGAGCGCCAACTATGATCAGCTGTTCACTGCTGCGGTCGTTAAAGATAACGTGTTCGGCTTTCAGTTCCATCCAGAAAAAAGCCACAAATTCGGTATGCAATTGTTCAAGAATTTCGTGGAGCTGATCTAATGCTCAGAAAACGTATTATTCCATGCCTGTTGCTCAAAGATCGCGGCCTGGTCAAGACAGTCAAGTTCAAAGACCCTAAGTATGTTGGCGATCCGATCAATGCGATCAGGATCTTCAATGAGAAGGAGGTCGATGAACTGATCCTGCTGGATATTGAGGCATCGGTGCTTAAGCAGGAGCCCAATTACGAATTGATCGCCGAAGTTGCCGGTGAGTGTTTCATGCCTATTTGCTACGGTGGTGGAATCAAGACCCTGGCGCATGCGGATAAATTATTTGCGTTGGGTGTGGAAAAAATTTCAATCAACGCTGCGGCGTTAGCCGATCTGTCGATCATCCGTGAGATAGCCAACAAATATGGCTCGCAGAGCGTGGTTGGCTCGATCGATTGCAAGAAAAGCTTTTGGGGCGGCTACACCGTGTATGCTGCCAGCGGATCTGTAGACACCAAGCGGTCGCCCGTCGAGTGGGCTCGGGCACTGGAGGGCGCCGGCGTCGGTGAGATTTTCATCAACTCTATAGACCGGGATGGCACCCAGAAAGGCTTCGATACCACGCTGATCGACAGTATCGTCAAAAGCGTACATGTGCCGGTGATTGCCTGCGGTGGTGCAGGCGCGGTGAGCGATCTCACCGATTTGTTCGAGCAGACCAACGTTTCTGCCGTAGCGGCGGGCAGCCTGTTTGTATTTCACGGGAAACACCGAGCGGTGCTTATAAGCTATCCAACTATCGATATCGCAAGTTTGCGATAGCTGACACACGCGCGCAGACAGTGCCTGTCAGCCCAGACGTGGGTGACGGCGAGAATCATAAGCCTGGGATCTAGCATGCAGATTTCAGGTTATAGACAGGGATTTTAGGAGAATGGCCTTGAGTAAGGTTTGTAGTCGTTGTGTCATGGATACATCGGATGCCGAGATAGTATTCGATGAGGCCGGTGTGTGTAATCACTGCCATAAATTCGACTCTGTGCAATCGCTGCAGCTGTTTAGCGGCGACGACGCCCAGCAGCGCCTGCAGAAAATTGTAGACCAGATCAAAAAAGACGGTGCCGGTCAGGAATACGATTGCATTATTGGCCTCAGCGGTGGTGTCGACAGCTCTTATCTTGCCCTCAAAGTTAAAGATCTTGGCTTGCGCCCACTAGTCGTACATGTTGACGCGGGCTGGAACAGTGAGCTTGCCGTCAGCAATATTGAAAAAATTATCAAACATTGCGGTTATGACCTGCATACCCACGTAATGAATTGGGAAGAGGTCCGAGATCTGCAGTTGGCGTACATGAAGGCTGCTGTCGCGAATCAGGATGTTCCACAGGATCATGCATTTTTCGCCAGCATGTATCACTTCGCCGTCAAAAACAAAATCAAATATATCCTCAGTGGCGGCAACCTCGCGACTGAGGCAGTCTTCCCGGATTCCTGGCACGGCAGCGCCATGGATGCGATCAACCTGCGAGCTATCCATAAGCAGTACGGCCAGCGCCCGCTGCGCGATTACAAAACTATCAGCTTCTTTGAATACTATTTTTGGTATCCCTTCGTCAAAGGTATGCGAACCTTCCGTCCACTCAATTACATGAGCTACGACAAAGCGCAGGCAGAGCAATACCTTCAGGAAGTAGTTGGCTATCGCTCTTACGCGCGCAAGCACGGCGAATCGATCTTCACCAAGCTGTTCCAGAACTACTACCTGCCGACCAAGTTCGGTTACGACAAGCGCAAACTCCATTACTCGAGCATGGTCCTTTCCAAGCAGATGACCCGAGAGCAGGCGCTGGAGAAGCTGGCAGAGCCGCTCTACGACCCTGCCGAACTGGAAATCGATATCGAGTACTTCTGCAAAAAAATGCGTATTACTCGTGAAGAGTTCGAGGCGTTGATGCAGGCGCCGATCCATGACTACTCCGATTTCGCGAATTGGGATAATCAGCAGACCCGTGCGAAGAAGCTCCAGTACCTCCTGCAGCGGGCCCTGGGTCGTCGCATCAATGTGTACTCATAAAGGGCAGTATTGGTCATGACACGAATTGCCCACCTTACTTCGGTGCACACTCGGTACGATATTCGTATCTTCCGAAAACAGTGTCGTACGCTCGCGAGCGAAGGTTATGAGGTTTACCTCGTCGTCGCTGACGGCAACGGTGATGAGATTAATGAGAATGTCCACATCAGCGATGTGGGGCGCCTGAGTGGGCGTCTGAATCGGATGTTCAAGACTACTCGCCGTGTCTATGAACGAGCCATGGCGCTGAATGCAGATGTCTATCATCTGCACGATCCTGAGTTGATACCAGTGGGCGTACGCCTGAAACAGCAGGGGAAGCGGGTTATCTTCGATTCTCACGAGGATGTTCCCAAGCAACTGCTGAGCAAACCCTACATGCACCCGGTGGTGCGTCGGGTCGTTGCCACACTGTTTTCCTGGTATGAAAAATACGCCTGTCCGAAATTTGATGGCATCCTCACCGCGACGCCTTTCATTAGGGATAAATTCAAGGCGTTTCACCGCAATGTGCTCGATATCAACAATTTTCCGATGTTGGGAGAATTGGACGCCATGGTACCGTGGGATCGGAAGAAGAATGAGGTCTGCTATGTCGGCGGTATTACGTCGATTCGCGGTATTCGCGAGGTTGTGCAAAGTCTTGACTTGCTCAAGTCCTCTGCGCGCTTGAATTTGGTTGGCCGTTTCTCGGAGCCTCAGGTTGAAACGCAGGTCAAAGCTCTCGCAGGCTGGGGTTGCGTCAATGAGCATGGTCAATTGGGCCGTGAAGGCGTTCGCGACGTCCTCGGCAATTCCCTTGCCGGACTGGTGACATTTCATCCAATGCCCAATCACATTGATGCACAGCCGAACAAGATGTTCGAGTATATGTCTGCGGGTATTCCAGTCATTGCCTCGGATTTTCCGCTGTGGCGCGAGATCATTGAAGGCAGCAACTGCGGCGTCTGCGTGAATCCACTTGACCCCGCTGCAATTGGCCAAGCAATAGACCACCTCGTTACACACCCGGAACTTGCAGCTGAACTGGGTCGCAACGGCCAACGTGCTGTCAACGAACGTTACAACTGGGATCAGGAGGCCAGCCGTTTGCTCGCCTTCTATTCAACTCTTCTAAGTGCAGGTAAGCCACAATGAAAATTTTGACGATTATCGGGGCGCGTCCTCAGTTCATCAAGGCAAGTGTTGTCTCCCAAGCTATCGGTGAGCAGGCCAACCTGAGCGAAGTCATTGTGCATACCGGCCAGCATTTTGATGCGAACATGTCAGAGATTTTCTTTGACCAGCTAGGGATTCCCAAGCCAGATCATCAGCTAAATATCAACGGTGGCACGCACGGTCAGATGACAGGGCGTATGTTGATGGAAATCGAGACGGTTATTCTTAATGAGCAACCTGACCGCGTGTTGGTCTACGGTGATACCAACTCCACGTTGGCCGGCGCACTGGCTGCTTCCAAGCTAAATATTCCTGTTGCGCACATCGAGGCGGGCCTGCGTAGCTTTAACATGCGTATGCCCGAGGAAATCAATCGCATCCTCACTGACCAGGTAAGTGACATTCTGTTCTGTCCTACCAAAGTGGCGGTTGAAAACCTCAAGAATGAAGGCTTCGAGCATAAAGCGGCCAAGGTGCTGAACGTGGGCGATGTTATGCAGGACAGCGCGCTGTTCTTCGCTCAACGCGCAGCAGCACCGGCAGGGCTTGATGCCGATGCTGGGTACATTCTGGCTACGTTGCATCGCGCAGAAAACACTGACGATCCGGTTCGGCTGACGGCGATCGTTGGGGCGCTTAACGAGATCAATCGCACCGTCGGTACGGTTATCCTGCCGCTGCACCCGCGCACTCGGGGAGTGATCGAGCGATTGGGCTTGAGCTTGGAAGTGAAGGTCATCGACCCCGTCGGCTATCTCGAAATGATCTGGCTCTTGCAGCGGTGCGGCCTCGTGCTTACCGACAGCGGCGGCGTACAGAAAGAAGCGTTTTTCTTTGGTAAACCTTGTGTGACGATGCGCGACCAGACCGAGTGGGTTGAGTTGGTGCACTGTGGCGCCAACCTGCTTGCAGGAGCCGACCGCGATAAGATTATCGAGTCAGTTGTGGCCAGCATGGGTAAAACCATCAATGACCCCGAGCAGATGTATGGCGGTGGGCGGGCAGCTAACGAAATTGCTGAATATCTGGCAAAACTGTGAGTGCGCCGTCTCCATGCAAAGGAATTGTCTAGTCACATGAAAGTCTGGTATGTGCATCCCTACGCAGGTGGGCCTGGGGTTGGGCGCTATTGGCGGCCCTACTATTTCTCAAAGCTGTGGAACCAAGCAGGCCACCAATCTGTGGTGATCTCTGCTGGTTATCACCACCTGCTTGAGCCAGATCGGAAACGTAGCGGGAATGTGAATATTCAGGGGGCTGAGTACGCGTACGTGCCAACCCTTCGGTACCTCGGAAACGGCGTAGGCAGAATGCTGTCCATGCTAATCTTTTCCCTGATGCTGCTACCGTTTTGCCTGCTGCAAGCCATTAAGCGTGGCCGCCCAGATGTGATTATCTATTCGTCGCCACACCCCTTCGGAGTGGTCACCTGCTGGCTTGCCGCGCGCTTCCTGCGAGCCAAGTTCGTGTTTGAAGTGCGCGATATCTGGCCGTTGAGTCTGACCGAGCTTGGGGGGCTGGCTTCCAGCAATCCACTGGTACGTATCACCGGCTGGATCGAGCGCTTCGCTTATGCTCGAGCCGATAAAGTTGTCAGCCTGTTGCCATGTGCGGAACCGCATATGGTCAGTAAAGGCTTGCGTACCGGTAAGTTTCTTTGGGTACCCAACGGCGTTGACAGTGCCGACATCCAGGCAAGCGTGGCCGATGACAGTAACGAGTTTCTGCGGTATGTGAAGTCCCTTCGAGACCGTGGCGCTTTTGTGGTGATCTATGCTGGCGCGCATGGTGACCCAAATTCTTTGGAAGGTTTGGTTCGTAGCGCAGCGATCCTCAAGCTGAACGGTGCCGATGTAAAGATCATATTGGTCGGCAAAGGCGAGCGAAAAGCCGAGCTTGAAGCAATTGCTGCCGCTGACGGTAGTGGACTGGTGGAGTTCTTTGGCCAGCAGCCCAAGGAGATCGTGATGGCGGCGCTGAAGCACGCCTCCGCAGGCTACATCTCGTTGAAGTCAGAGCCGATTTTCCGATTTGGGGTGAGCCCGAACAAGCTGTGGGATTACATGTTGGTTGCCCTGCCGGTGATCTTTGCCTGCCAGGCTGGCAACGACCCTGTGGGTGATAACCGCTGCGGCGTTTCCACCGATCCTGAGTCCGCTGAAAGTATTGCCTCGGCTATTCTTCAGCTTGCCCAACTCAGTGCCAATGAGCGTGTGGAGATGGGGATCCGCGGCCGCGACGCAGTGCTCCAGCAGTACACCTATGAGCGATTGGCAAAGACACTTCTGGATGGCGTCGGCGGCGGGAAAAGCTTATGAAGACGGTGATGGTTACCGGCGCTGCAGGTTTTGTAGGTGCAGCGCTGTGCCGGCAGTTGATCCAGGCAGGTTATGCCGTGATTGCTGTCGTGCGGCGGCTTGACCAGCAAGTCGCTCAGGTAAGTTATATCCAGGCGGACTTGCTCCATGCCGACCAGTTTGCCGATGGCTTTCCGCCGGTTGATTGCGTAATACATCTGGCAGGGCGCGCGCATGTTTTGCAGGAAAGCGCCAGCGATCCGCTCTCGGCTTTTCGTGCGGCTAATCGAGATGCGACGCTGCGACTGGCTGAGCAAGCCCTGAAAGCAGGGGTGAAACGATTCATTTTTGTCAGCTCCATTGGCGTTAATGGCAATCGAACATTGGCAGGGGCGTTTACTGAAGCCGCTTCACCAGCACCTTGCGCAGACTACGCGCTGTCCAAGTTGGAGGCCGAGAACGAATTGAAGGCCATGCTCCATGCAACCGCAATGGAGCTGGTGATTGTCAGACCGCCTTTAATCTATGCCGGCGATGCGCCGGGAAACTTCGGCCGGTTGCTTAAGCTTGTTTCCAGCGGGGTGCCGCTGCCGTTTGGGGCTGTCAAAAATGCTCGAAGTTTGCTCTCCAGAGACAACTTTTTGAGTTTTCTTCAACTGTGTGTCGAGCATCCTGCAGCCGCTGGCGAGACGTTCCTGATTGCCGACGGCGAGGATGTTTCAACCGCCGATATGGTCAGAGCGATCAGCGCTGGCATGGGTAAACGAGCCGCGCTTTTTGCTTTTTCCTTGCCCTTGTTGAAGATGGCCTCGAGCATGCTTGGTAAGGCTGCCATTTACGAGCAGCTCTGCGGATCTCTGCAGGTGGACGCTGGCAAAGCACGTGCGCTGTTGGGGTGGTCGTCTGTGGAAACCACTCAGGCGGGCCTTGAACGAGCGGGCCGGATCTACCAAGAACGTCGTAAGCGTCTCAATTAACGAAGTTGCCAGCTCCATACGCTTGTAACGGATGAAAAGGTTTCCATTTTGATGAAGATTTGGTTGATCGCGTGCCTGGCGGTTTTGCTTTGTTCCTTTGTTGCCACGTGGGCTTTGCGCCGTTACGCATTGGCAACCAAGTTGATCGATGTTCCCAACGCCAGGAGCTCACATACCATCCCTACCCCTAGAGGCGGCGGTGTAGCAATCGTTGTGGTGTTTCTGTTGGGTTTGACGTGGGCGACTGCCAGCGGCAGCATCGCCGCCAACTGGGGCTGGGCGCTTATCGGCGCTGGTGCCTTCGTCGCATTGCTTGGGTTTCTTGATGACCACGGGCATATCGCCGCCCGCTGGCGGTTGCTGGGGCACTTCTCGGCGGCGATCTGGGTGTTGCTTTGGGTGGGCGGTTTTCCCGCAGTCGAGCTGTTTGGCCAGTCTTATCAATTGGGCTGGATAGGCCACCTGTTTGCAGTGCTGTACCTGGTGTGGATGCTCAATTTGTACAACTTCATGGATGGTATCGATGGCATCGCCAGCGTCGAGGCTATCGGTGTGTGCGGCGGCGGCGCATTGATCTACTGGCTGACGGGGCATCCAGACCTTGCGGGCACCACGCTGTTACTGGCATTCGCCGTAGCTGGTTTCCTCGTATGGAATTTTCCTCCAGCCAAGATTTTTATGGGGGACGCTGGAAGTGGCTTTTTGGGCGTCACCATCGCTGCGCTCTCCATCCAGGCTGCGTGGGCTTTGCCCGCGCTGTTCTGGTCATGGTTGATCCTGCTTGGCGTGTTTGTGGTCGATGCGACCTACACCTTGATTCGCCGGATGGCGCGGGGGGAAAAGGTCTATGAAGCACATCGCAGTCATGGCTATCAGTTTGCGTCGCGGCATCACGGTCGACATTTGCCCGTCACACTAGGTGTACTTGTGATCAATACCGCATGGCTGCTACCTCTGGCGATAGCAGTTGCCCTGGGCTGGATTCCTGGGCTGGTTGGCACTTTGATCGCCTATATACCGCTTTGTCTTCTGGCTGTCAGATATAAGGCCGGCACGCTGGAGTAGGCCTGAGCCGCATGTGGGGCTGAGGGTTGATGTAAACTGGCAAGACTGCTCTCTCGGTGCTGCTCACCGGGCTGGGCGTTCAGTTGAGGGTGTAAGGGACGATGGATAAATTACGATCACGGATGTTGTCGCTGCCGCGTCGGCACAAGCGCGCGCTTCAGGTAGTGACTGATGTCATCTTGGTCTGGGTGGCAATGTATATGGCATTTGTCGTTCGGCTTGGCATTGACGAACTGGTCAATCCGATCAAGAGCCATCTGTGGCTTTTTGCAGCCGCACCAGTCGTAGCCATTCCAATCTTTATCCGCTTTGGTATGTATCGCGCGGTGATGCGCTACTTCGGCAATGACGCGCTGATCCTGATCATCAAAGCTGTCAGCCTGTCGGCGTTGATTCTGGCCCTGTTGGTGTATTGGTACAGTAATCATACAGTTGTGGTACCGCGCTCGATAATCTTCAACTATTGGTGGCTGAGCCTTGTTCTGCTGGGCGGTCTGCGGTTGCTGATGCGCCAATACTTCCTCGGCGACTGGTATGTCACCACCCAGCATGTGCCGTTTACCAATCGCGACAACGGCTTGCCCAAAGTGGCAATCTACGGTGCAGGTGCTGCTGGCAACCAGTTGGCGGTCGCCCTGCGGATGGGCCGAGTGATGCATCCTGTCGCGTTCATTGACGACGATGAAGGCCTGGTAGATCGGGTAATCTCTGGGATCCAGGTTTACCGGGCTAGCGATATTCAGCGGTTGATCGATGTAACGGGTGCGGATGAAGTGCTGTTGGCTATTCCATCTGCTAGTCGTGCCCGTCGTAGAGAGGTCTTGAGCTACCTCGAAAAGTTTCCGCTGCATGTGCGTAGTATCCCAGGGTTCATGGACCTTGCCAGCGGCCGGGTCAAGGTAGATGACCTCCAGGAAGTAGACATCGCTGACTTGCTGGGTCGTGATCCGGTGCCTGCGCAGGATGATCTGCTTGCACGCTGCATTAGTGGGCATGTGGTCATGGTGACCGGCGCCGGCGGCTCTATAGGTTCTGAACTATGCCGCCAGATACTTTCCTTGCGGCCCACCACCGTACTGTTGTTCGAACACAGTGAGTTCAACCTTTACAGTATTCTCAGCGAGCTTGAGCAGCGGGTTGCCCGTGAGTCGCTTTCGGTGCGGGTGGTACCGCTGCTGGGATCGGTGCGCAACCAAAAGCAGCTGTTTGACCTCATGAGCATGTGGCGAGTAACCACGGTCTATCATGCTGCCGCATACAAGCACGTGCCGATGGTAGAGCACAACATCGCTGAAGGTATCTCCAACAACGCGATAGGCACGTTGTGCACAGCTCAGGCTGCACTGCAGGCCAATGTCGAGAACTTTGTCTTGATCTCGACCGACAAGGCGGTGCGTCCTACCAATGTCATGGGTAGCACCAAACGGCTTTCAGAGATGGTCCTGCAAGCGCTGAGCCGCGAAGTGGCACCGGTGTTGTATGGCGATGCGGCAAACGTTGCAAGTGTCAATAAAACACGCTTCACCATGGTTCGGTTCGGCAATGTACTTGGCTCATCAGGGTCGGTTATTCCTCTGTTCCATAAACAGATCAAGAGCGGTGGGCCACTTACGGTCACCCATCCTAAAATCACCCGCTACTTCATGACAATTCCGGAAGCCGCTCAGTTGGTTATTCAGGCAGGCTCAATGGGGCAGGGGGGGGATGTCTTCGTGCTGGATATGGGTGAGCCTGTAGCAATAGCCCAGCTAGCTGAAAAGATGATCCACCTATCCGGTCTGAGCGTACGCTCCGAGAAAAATCCGTTTGGCGATATAGCGATTGAGTTCACGGGTTTGCGTCCCGGTGAGAAGCTTTATGAAGAGCTGTTGATCGGTGATGGGGTCGCCTCTACGTCACACCCTATGATAATGAGCGCAGATGAGGACTTCCTGTCATGGGAGGACCTCAAGAACCAACTCGGTGAGCTGCTGAAGGCAATGTCTGCGGAAGATTATGCGAGGGTACGGCAGATTCTGCGGGATACCGTGAGTGGCTATGCCCCCTCTGGTGAAATTGTAGATTGGGTTTACCAGCAGCGCCGATTGGATTTGTGATCTTCGGTTGTAGGTTTATGTGATGTCGCAGGCAAAGGAGTGGTTTATCGTCCTACTGTGGTTTATCAACAAATTTGGGCTTGTGATTGTTTGGGGCGCAGCATACTTCTAGCTGTTATCAGCCTGCTGCCTCAAGCTGCACCAGCTGTGGTGGCTGGCTCACGCGGAGGCACTTTGAATCCTGGCCTGAGCAAGTCGTTCAACTTTAACTATCTGAACGGTCCCGGCGACGGGCACGTTCAGTTCCAGATAGGCTTCATGCGTCAAGCGAGCTGGCGCAATGATGGCGTGTGCTGTTATCATTCTTGCGTTATTTTCTGATTTTGGATTGGCTTTTCGGGTTTTTTAACGAGAGGCTTGGATTTCCTCGCTTAAGGTTCATGGATCAATGCGCGTTTTACCTATTGCACTTTCGCTGCTATCGCTCATGGCAATTGAAGCATCCGCAGCAACTTGTCCTGATATTAAGCCTGCGCCACGTACTATTAACGATACCGCAGAAAATTATTCTAAATCATCTGGTTTTAGCCTGAATGAAGAAGGTATTTTGCAGTTTGACTATGGCGCGCATCACGGCGGTCTAGGTAAGTGGGCCAATCCTTTCTTTGATTCAAATTATGCGCTCGCGCTTTATCGTGATTGGTTGAAGAGTGGTTGTTCCGATGAATCCTTGAAAGCGAACTTTTTGCATCAAGCAAAATGGTTGGCAAGCACCGCTAAAGTTAACGGCGATATTGCCTCTTGGCCGCTACCGTTCCGCGATCAAAACTTTGATTTGGAACCCGGATGGATTTCAGGCATTGGCCAGTCGCGAATAGCGGGTGTGCTGCTGCGTGCTGAAGCTGTAACTGATGATCCTGAATTGCGTGAAATTGCGTCAAGAGCGCTACATGCCTATGATGTAGACATAAAGGAAGGTGGTGTTGTTACAGTTGATCCTGAGGTCACCTGGATCGAGGAAATGGCTGATCCTAAAGGCAGATCCTATAAGGTTTTGAATGGTCATATAACCGGCTTGTCTGGTATTCTCGATTTCTACGAGATTACCCATGAGCAAAAGTGGAAGACTTTATTCGATCGCGGCGTTGCGGCTGTAAAGCGCGATATACCGAAGTTTGATGCAGGATTTAGCAGCTACTATAGCTTGTTGATGCCATCTCAAAAGCGTCCAATTGCGCCGTTGGGAGACTACAATCCACTGCACGTTTCACAGTTGCTGTGGTTGTACGACAAGTCCAATGACCCTGTATTCTTAGATTACGCTACTCGGTTCCAGGCATACGAGACTAATAAAGATACATTCAGTGCGTCCTCTTCTATCGATCCCGTTAGGCACGGTCCCGATAGTGTCCGGGCCAAGTATGGCAGTTCATATTGGTCAGTGGGTCAGTTCCCCGCTTGGTTCGATATCAGCACGCCAAAGCCTGAAATGATCAGGGGTGTCGCGATTGATGTCAGTGAGGTTGACCAAGCGCCAGCTAAGTTTACCGTCTGGGCTAATGTTGACGGTAAGATGATTCAAGTTGGTGCGTCGCCAGACGTGCTGGCAAAGAATATGGATATCATATTCGACAAGCCTGTACGCTCAGATCAAATCAGAATTGACATGCCGGTGCCAGGGCCGAAGAAGCTTGTTGCCTTGAGGATGGCAATGCTGCTACGCCAAGACACCCTTCATGCTCCTGTGGCGAATGAATGCAACCACACTTATGATAGTCGCAAGAAAGTTAATCCTAACAACATTGATGCTGCATTCGATGGCGATGCTTCAACTGCTATGACGGTTGTGTGTAGCGGATGGATTGTTGCACCTGTGGAAAAAGACTCGTTGGTCTCCGTGACCTCTGCTGCAGAAAATGACAGAGAGATAAAGTTCTACGGTTCCGATGATCTTGCACAGTGGCATGCTTTGAAAAACAGCGATGCCCGTACTGTTCAGGTACCCTATAAGTTCGTAAAGTTTGACATCGATACTGCTATGGTTGGGGTGAGTGAGGTTGTTGAAAATAAAATAAAGGATATGAGTTTTTTCGCTAGATTAAAACTCTTCTTGCTGGGCTTGTTCTCTTAATGATTCCCGGGTAAGTGAAGTCTCGATTGGTCCGAGTCTTCACTTATCTGTGTGGAAGTTCAATGTTTGGCGCTCTAAGTTTCTTTTTGCTCTCTTTGGTTAATGCTGGCTTGGCTGTCTCTACTGCATATCAGGCTGTTGCCGTGTTTTAGAGTTTTCTTTTAGAGATTTTTTAGCGTGTTTGTTGCGAGGTCAAAAGACTACATTTAGAGGTAATATTTCGCTCAGTCCTGTGGCGCTTTCACCTTTGTCAGATAAATGAAGTTACTCTTCTCCTGAGGATGAGTCTTCTGTTGCTGCGCGGTTTTGTATATTTTTCGGGTGCAGCCAAGGAATTGCTGCTCTCTGATTCTATTTATAGGAGTGTATACATGCGCAAGGGTTTCCTCTCATACGTTTTCGCCCCGTTAATAGCAGCTCTTTCGTTTTCAGTCAGTGCCTCACCGGTGACGGTCACTCCGCTAGCAACAGTCGCCCAAACCACCACAGTCCAACCCAAAACCAACCTAAACACCGCCGACGCCTCCACCCTCCAGCGCGAACTCAACGGCATCGGCCAGGCCAAGGCGCAAGCCATCGTCGCCTACCGCGAGGCAAACGGCCCGTTCCAGTCAGTTGATGAGCTTCTGGAGATCAAGGGAATCGGCAACGCCCTGATGGAGCGTAACCGCGACAGGCTAACCCTGGAGTAAACCCGCAGGCGATGGCCGGCTTTGCGCCGGCCATCAATCATTCATAGCCCTTTGGATTCCTTGGCATCCATCTGCGCGTTACGTTCATGCACCTTGCGCAGCTGCTCCTCTGTCAACGGCAACTTCTTCGCCGTATCACGCAGCATCATCAAACCACCCACGATCGAGCCGATGGCAACGACCAATATCAACCAGGCATACCAAGGCATCGTCATTCTCCTACGGGCAGTAAAAAGCTTCGCTAGTAACACTTACGAGCGGACGCCACGCCCTTTGGTTCCATTATAGCCCTCGCAAACGCTGCCATTCTCGTGACCTGCGGCCTGCAAAGCGCACCCCACTTGGTTTACAATGCGCGCCGTTTACGACCCGCCATGAGACCCTGCCAATGCCTGCTTGCCAGACGCCCCTGATCGTCGCCCTGGATTTCCCTACCCGTGAAGCTGCCCTGCAGTTGGCCGACCAGCTCGACCCTGCACTGTGCCGGGTAAAGGTTGGCAAGGAACTGTTCACCAGCAGCGCTTCGGGTATCGTCGAGACGTTGTGCGCCAAGGGCTTCGAGGTGTTCCTCGATCTCAAATTCCATGACATCCCCAATACAACGGCGATGGCAGTCAAGGCCGCCGCCGAGATGGGCGTGTGGATGGTCAACGTGCACTGCTCGGGCGGCCTGCGCATGATGGCGGCGTGCCGCGATGTGCTGGACAAGCGTAGTGGGCCGCAGCCGTTGCTGATCGGTGTGACCGTGCTGACCAGCATGGAACGTGAGGACCTGGCCGGTATTGGTCTGGATATCGAGCCACAGGAGCAAGTGCTGCGTCTGGCGGCACTGGCAGAGAAGGCAGGCATGGACGGGCTGGTCTGCTCGGCGCTGGAGGCCCCTGCACTGAAAGCGGCCCATCCGTCGCTGCAACTGGTGACCCCGGGGATTCGTCCTGCCGGCAGCGCACAAGACGACCAGCGCCGCATTCTCACCCCGCGCCAGGCGCTGGATGCTGGGTCTGATTACCTGGTTATTGGTCGCCCGATCAGCCAAGCGGCCGATCCGGCCCAGGCACTTGCGGCAGTTGTTGCCGAGATTCGCGGCTGAATACAGCCCTGCGCAGCCCCCGGTAGATGAGTTTTATTTCATAGTCTTCGGGGGAACTACGACCAGCGCCTGAACTCTGCGCCGATTTTTCTGTCAGAATTATCCGAAAATTCGGATTGGGGCAGACACTTTGGCGGCGACATCGGGCGGTATTGAGACTTCTAAGCCGGTCATTGGTGACTTTGCTGATGTGCGCAACATCGCCAAGGGCTCGGTCATCATCATGGCCTCGGGCAGCTCCGCCAAGGACTTCCCGCTGGAGCGCTTCGCCGGTGTGCCGGTAATCACCATGAACGGCGCCATCTCGATGTTCGCCGACACGGCGATCAAGCCGTTCTTCTATATCTGCACCGACACCAGCTTCCCCAAGCAGCAGCCTGAGTTATTCGCCCAGGCGTTGAGCAGCAGCCAGCATGTAGCCTTGTGGTCGGAGCAGATCGCCGAGGTGGCCGGTACTTGCTCTGCCAAACTGTATCCGTTGCAGAAAGCCGCCGGATTTTCTTTGAAACAGTCGATGTCGCAAGGTCAGTCCGCGTGCGTGCGCCCTCGTTTTGCCTGGAATGCGCGTGCACGCTCGATCGGTTTCAGCAAAGACCTCAGTGAAGGCTTTTTCGATGCGCGCACAGTGGCATATGCGGCGTTGCAGCTCGCTTATCATCTGGGCTTCAGCAAGGTATTGCTGGTCGGGGTGGACTTGAACCAGGCCGCTGGACGCTTCTATGAAACAGCCGATTCTGCCAAGTCGCCCTGTGGGCTTGATCAGCATTATGAAGGGCGGGTATTGCCGTCGCTCAAGCTGATGGCCGAGCGGGTGGTGGACGAGCGTTTTGCCGTGTTCAACCTGTCTGCAGCGTCACGCATCCCTGCTTCGGTGATCCCAAAGATCACTGTCGAGCAAGCGCATTCAATGGTTTCTCGCAAAGGTGGTGCCAGGCCAAGTTCACTCAGCGCTGAGCATCCCCAGCAGCAGCTGATGGCGGGGTAACGCCCAGAGGCGCTTCGCCCGCCATCCAGTAGCTACTTGATCAGACCTTCAACACCAACTTGCCGAAGTTCTCGCCGTTGAACAGCTTGAGCAGGGTTTCCGGGAAGGTCTCCAGCCCCTCGACCACATGCTCTTTGCTCTTGAGCTTGCCGCTGGCCATCCAGCCGGCGATCTCTTTTGCGGCCTTGCCATACTCCTTGGCGTGGTCCATCACCACGAAGCCTTCCATCCGCGCACGGTTGACCAGCAACGACAGGTAGTTGGCCGGGCCTTTGACCGCCTCCTTATTGTTGTACTGGCTGATAGCGCCGCAGATGACCACGCGGGCCTTGAAGTTGAGGCGGCTGAGCACGGCATCGAGGATGTCGCCGCCGACGTTGTCGAAGTACACGTCGATACCTTTCGGGCATTCGCGCTTGAGACCGGCCAGTACATCTTCGGCCTTGTAGTCGATGACTCCGTCAAAACCGAGTTCATCCTGCAGGTATTGGCACTTGTCCTTGCCACCGGCGATGCCGACTACACGGCAGCCTTTGAGCTTGGCGATCTGCCCGGCGATGCTGCCAACCGCGCCGGCAGCGCCGGAGATGACTACGGTTTCGCCTTCTTTCGGTTGGCCGACGTCGAGGAGGGCGAAGTAGGCGGTCATGCCGGTCATGCCCAGTGCCGACAGGTAACGGGGCAGGGGTGCGAGATTGGGGTCGATCTTGTGCAGGCCCTGCGGCTCGCCGGTGAAGTAGTCCTGGATGCCGAGGGCGCCGCTGACGTGGTCGCCGGGCTTGAAGTCAGGGTGTTTGGAGGCAGTTACCTCGCCGACGCCGAGGGCGCGCATGACCTGGCCAAGGCCCACCGGCGGGATGTAGGACTTACCTTCGTTCATCCAGCCGCGCATGGCCGGGTCGAGCGAGAGGTACAGGTTGCGAACCTGGATCTGACCCTCGGCAGGCTCGGCGGCGGGCCCTTGCTCAAAGCTGAAGTCTTCGCGGGTGACGGCGCCGACAGGGCGTTTGGCGAGCAGGAAGCGGCGGTTGGTCTGGGTCATGGGGGCTCTCACTGAAAAATGGACACTGCCGTTGATAGAGGTACGGACAGCCGCTGGCAAGGCTTGTGCGCGGGGCGAATGGCCGGTGATCCATCAGGGTGATGGCCGGTATCGGCCCCGCTGCAACCTGTGCGCGTGGCTCAACCGCGCAGGCTGGCCTTGACTGCCAGTTGTGCGGGCGCGCTGGTGAGGATCGAATAGCGCGTGGTACGAGAGACCTTGTCAGTCAGAAAGCGTTCGAACACGGGCTCGAATACCGCTCTGTTCAAGTGCGGTTGAGTGGCTGCGAGGTACGCCTCGCTGTAGGCGCGGTAGTCGTCCAGTGCGACAAAACGCTTGATCCAGAAGTGATAGAAGTAGCCCATCAGAAAGCCCAAGCTGAAGTCCGGGTCGATCACCGTGTGCGCGCAGCATTCGAAATCGATCAGGCGCAGCTCGCCGCTCGGGCTGATGAGGATGTTCTTCGGGTGCGGGTCCATGTGCACGAAGCCATCGGCGAGCATCTGGCTGAACAGCGCGAACACCTGCGGCAGCAGTGTGGCCGCCGCCTCGGGCTGGGCGCTGAGGCGCTCATCGACATTGCTGTGGTCGTTGAGAAACTCGATCAGCAGGTACTCGTCGCGCAGGAGCGGGAAGCGCGCCTGGTAACCAAAGGCGGCAACCCTGGGCACCAGTTGCGACTTGCTGCCGGCCACCGAGAGGTTGATGAACTCGTTGGTCAGGTCGTGCAGGCCGTAGCTCTTTTTTAAGCCGAGGTAGTTCTGCAGGCGCTTTTTCCAATGCTGCAGGCGGTTGTGCTTGAGCACCCATTTGCGCTCGCCGTGTAGCAGGTAAACGCCGCGGGTGGCTTCGGGGATATCGAGCGTCTGGTGTTGCTCGGGCGCTGCCAGAAACGCCGTGATCGCAGAGGCCAGTGGTTGGCTCTGGCCTGGGTCGAGATGAAAGGTGTTGCCCTGAATACGCTGGCGCGTGAAAGCGCCAGTCAGGTGCTTGAGGTGACGCATGGAGTGCTCCGACAAACAAGTCTGAAAACGCTGCTCAGCAGCGGGCCACCTGGCCTGTAAGGAAGATCTCGCGACGATCCAGGCGCCCGATGTGCTCATGCTTGGCGTATTCATAAACCCGGCGGAAGGCGGCCTTATCAATCTCCGGGGCGAAGTTGTTCAGCGCAATGTCCACCCACGCGTCGTACTTGGCTTCGGTGATGTAACGGTAGATTTCCCGCAGGTAGAGAAAAGCAAACTGGAAGCCGAGGGTTTCACTGGCGAATGCACTGGGCACGAAGAAGCTGTTTTCCAGATCAATTGCTACCGGCGCGCCTGCCTGGCTGTCGCAGAGCATGACGTTGCCGGCCCACAGGTCCATGTGGGTGATGCCTTGCTTGTGCAGGCTGAACATCAATTCGGTCGAGGCATCGAGCACGCGGTAGACGCTGCTGGGGTCTTGCTGCAGCACGCTGAGGCCATCGCTGTAGCCCTGCAGCAGGCGGGTGATGACGAACAGGTCCTGCACCAGCCCCAGCCGGGAGCGGGTGTAGCCAAAGCCCACCAGCTCGGGCACCGGGGCGCCGCGTTGATGGGCTTTGTAGGTATTGATGATTTCTTCGACGGCCCAGTCATAGGTGCCATCACTGCGCGCCGCGCCGCGCTGCACGCGCCACTTTTTCTTCAGGCTGTCGAGCTGCTCGCGCTTGGCGAACAGCTGGCTGCGCTCGCAGTCCAGCGGTGCACTGATGCGCTTGGCGCCGGGCACGCGGGCGCGCTCGACCAGGCGTTCAAGGGCGGTACGGGTGTGCTCTGCCAGTGGCGTCTGGAAGTGCAGCGTGGTCCGGCGATGCTTGAGGGTGTAGGGGTACTCTTTTGGCCAGGTGCTTGGGTCCGGTGACACACTGCATCCTTGCTGAACAGATCGGTTTTACAAACATTCACACTATTTTCACATTTCTTTCAGATTTGCCCTATAGGCACTATGCTCTTTTTTGGATCCAAGACGTTGGCTGTGTTGCCGAGCCAGCGCGACGGCGATAGCGACACTGCCCGCCAGCAATGCCATGCCGAACAGCATCAACGCCATGCGCATGCCCAGCCAGTCGCCGATCAAGCCGGTAACGATCACCGGCAAACTGAAGCCGACATAGGCCAACAAAAAGAACCCTGCAGTGGCGCGGGTCTTTTCTTCGCTGGCCAGCTCATTCACCGCCGCCAGCCCGCCTAGGTAGATAAAGCCGTAGCAGGCGCTGCTGGCAGCAACGGCGCCGAGCAGCACCGCCAGCAGCGCGCCGCGTTCTGCGCCCCAGGCCAGCAGCGCATAGCTGCAGGGCAGGATGACCAGCCCGAGCAGCACCGCCGTGGCACTTGGCAGGCGCTTGGCCAACGGCTGAAACAGCACACCGCAACTGATCACGCAGAACGTGGAAAACCCTGACCAGGCGCTCAAATCATGCTGACGCAGTACTGCCGGCAGCAGTCCGGTGACCAGCCCGACGCAGGCCCAGGCGAGCAGAATGGCGCAGCCATACACCAGGCTGCCGGGCGGGTAGCAAGGCAGGCGTAGCATGGCCGCGCGTGCTGCCTGGCGTGGCTCCGGCAGGCGCCAGACCAGTATCAGCGCGAGCGCGGCCAGCAGCAGATGCAGATAAAAGCTGGCCGGGCTCAGGCTGGGCCCGCGTAGCAGGCACAGGCTGGTCAGCGCAGCGCCCAGGCCAAAGCCCAGTGAGGTGCTGGCAGTGACCCAACTGGCGGCGCTGCTGCTGCGCTCGGCAGGCAGCAGTTCGCTCATGTACACCGTAGCGGTAGCCGAGGCGAGGCCGGTGCCGATACCCAGCAGCAGCCGCGCGACACCAATGCTGTACAGGCTGGGTAGGCTGAGCGCGAGTAGGGTGGCAATGATCGACAAGCTCAACGCGGCGATGATCATCGGCCGCCGGCCAATGCGGTCGGCAAGCCCGCCCATAGCCAGCAGCACCGGCAGCACGCCCAGCACATAGGCGGAAAACGCCACGGCGGTAGCCGTCGCGCCCAGCCCGGAGAGGTCGGCATAGGTAGTGTAGAGCGGCGCCTGCAGGTTGACTGCAAGGGTGATGATGCACAGGGCGAAGGCGAGCAGGGCGGGGGCGTGGCGGTCGCGCATTGACGCAGGTCCTTGATTGAACGGGTACTGGCTGCAGGCTGCGCTTGCTGTGGGCGCGCAACAAGGCACAGCGGGCAGCCATTTATGCTTAACTGTTCGCATAAAAATCACGAACAGTTGATCTATGCACCTCACCCTCGATCGCCTCAGCGCCGTGTCGCTGGTTCAGCAACTTACCACCCAGCTGCAAGCGTGGGTCGAGCAGCAACGCCTGCGTCCGGGCGCGAGGCTGCCGTCGATCCGGGCCTTGGCGAAAACCCAGGGGGTCAGCGCCGCCTGTGTGATCGAGGCCTACGATCGGCTGGTGGCCAGCGGTTGGCTGGAGGCGCGCCACGGCACCGGCTTTTTCGTCGCCGAGCGCAACGCCGGGCGGCCTGAGCAGGACGCAGCGCTGTGGGGCGAGACGGTCGATGGCAAGTGGCGGCAGTTCGATGAAGGCCAAGAGGCACTGCTCAAGCTCGGCTGCGGCTGGTTGCCGTCGGCCTGGCGCGCCGCAGATGAACTGGCCCAGGCCATTCGCCAGGTCAGCCGTGGCAACCCGGCCGACCTGTTCGACTATGCGCCGCCGCTCGGCCTGGCCAGCCTGCGCGAGCAGTTGCACAAGCGTCTGGAACGGCTGGATATCGCCGCAGGCACCGAGCGCATTGTCACCACCCACGGCGCCAGCCAGGCGCTCGACCTGCTAGTGCGCGCGTTGCTGCGTCCGGGCGATACGGTGCTGGTGGAAAACCCGGGGTACTACAACCTGTTCAACCTGCTGCGCAGCCACCAGGTAAACATGCTTGCCGTGCCGCGCACCGTCCATGGGCCGGATCTGGACGCGCTGCAGCGCCTGCTGGTCGAGCACCGGCCGCGCTGCCTGTTCATCAACAGCCTGTATCACAACCCGACCGGCACCAGCCTCACGCCCAAGGTCGCCTATCGCCTGTTGGAACTGGCCCGCGAGCATGACCTGCGGATCATCGAAGACGACATCTATGCCGACTTTCAGGAGGGCCCGGCGACACGGCTGGCGACCCTCGACAGTGAGCAGCGGGTAATCTATCTGGCGAGCTTTTCCAAGACCTTGAGCAGTTCGCTGCGGGTCGGTTATGTGGTCGCCGATGCAGCGTTGATCGCGCGCCTGGCCGAGTTGAAGATGGTCAGCGGCATCGGCACTTCGCGGTTTGCCGAGCAGGTGCTGGCGCAGATGCTGGCCAACGGCAGTTATCGCAAGAGCACCCAGCGCCTGCGTGTGCGTCTGGGTCAGCACAGGGCCAGGCTGTTGGCCCAGCTCGAGGCATATGGCTGGCAGGTGTTCGCCGAGCCCAATGGCGGCATGTTCGTCTGGGTGCGGGCGCCCGGGCACGATTTTGCCAGCCTCGAGCGCCTGGCGCTGGCGCATTCGGTGCTGCTCACGCCGGGTGCTGCGTTCGATTATCAAGGGCGCAGCAGCGACTGGCTGCGGATCAACGTCGCCTATGCTCAGGACGTGCGCGCCCAGGGGTTCCTGCGCGCGGCGGGTGAGGCCGAAGGCGACCTCGATCATGCTCTGGGCGACATCACATAGCTATTTGACACTATTGTGGCGTCAATCCCTTGTGAGGGGGCTGGCGGCGTTGTCACTCTTGGCCTTCGCAACCGGGGGATGAGCAATGACGGCGAGCAAGCACGGTGTTCTGGCCAACCTGGGCATGGCCCGTAAACTCGGCCTGGGCTTTGCCCTGGTGCTGCTGCTGACCTTGGCGGTGGCGGCGATTGGTGTGGCTTCGCTGTACAGCGTCAGCCAGCGCTTCGACAGCCTGCGGCAGATGACTCAGTTCAACAGCGACCTGCTGCGCCTGCGCCAGCATGAGCAGGGTTTTGCCTTGCGTTCCGACAGCGAGGAGGCCGACAAACTGCGCAGCGGTCTGCAAAATCTTCTTGAGCGAGCCCGCGGCGTGCCCCAGTTGAGCGCCACCGAAGCGGATCTGAGCGCCTATGGCCAGGCGTTCGACGCCTTTGTCGAGGCGGTGCAGGCCAAGGAGCTGGCGCTGGACACGGCCAGTTGGTCCGTCTCAAGCGTGGCCAACAACCTCGACGTGCTCCAGGCCGGTCTGGCTGATGACGGCGCCTACACCCTGAAACAATCCCAGGGCCAGCAAGGCAGCGAGTTCCTCGATCAGGCCACACAGGTGGCAGCCGTCTCGCGCCTGATGCTGCAGGCGATGGACGAGGCCCGTGTGCGCCTGGAGCAAAGCCGCAAAGGCGAGGAGGTCAACAGTGGCCGCATCGCCCAGACCGTCGAGGCGGCCAGCCTGGTCGAGCAACTCAGAAGCGCAGTTGCCGACAGCGGCTATCAAGGTGTGCTCGCTGAGGTCGCCGGGCATATCGCCAGCTTTGCCGACAAGCTCAATGAATACACAGACCTGCTTGCGCAAGAGCAGGGCATCAAGGCGCAGTTGCAGGCGCGCGCCAACCAGGCTACCAGCGCGGTCGACCAGGCCTACGCCAGCCAGGAGCAGGCTATGCACAGCGAGCTCAAGCGCAACGGCGTGGCGATTGCCATCGCCACCGCGCTGGCGCTGCTGGTCGGCTTGTTGGCGGCCTGGATGATCACCCGGGCGATCGTCGGCCCGTTGCAGCGCGTGATCGGTCGCGCCCAGCGGATTGCCGCCGGTGACCTGGCCGGCGAGGCTGAGCCGCCGCGCCGCGATGAAGTCGGCCAACTGCTGCTGGCGATGCAGCAGATGGCGGCGGGCTTGAGTGGCATTGTCAGTGGCCTGCAACAGGGTATCGAGCAATTGGCCGGCAGCGCCCAGTCGTTGTCGGCGGTCACCGAACAGACCAATCGTGAAGTTGGCAGCCAGCAGCAGGAGACCGAGCAGGTCGCCACCGCCATGCAGCAGATGAGCGCGACCGTGCACGATGTCGCGCGTAATGCCGAGCAGGCGGCGCAGGCGGCTGAAGTCGCCGACGGCAAGGTCGACTCGGGCCAGCAGGTGGTGCGTCAGAGCCTGCAGCGCATCGAGCAGCTGGCCGTGGCGGCAGAAGCGGCCAGCGCCGGCATCGACAGTTTGAGTGCCGAGATTCATACCATTGGCGATGTGCTTGAAGTGATCAAGAGCGTTGCTGGGCAAACCAACCTGCTGGCGCTGAATGCCGCCATCGAGGCGGCGCGGGCGGGCGAGCAGGGTCGCGGTTTTGCGGTAGTCGCGGATGAGGTGCGGGCGTTGGCCAAGCGTACGCAACAATCCACCGAGCATATTGAGCGCTTGGTCGCCAGCCTGCGCGGCAATGCCGAGCAGTCGGTGGCGCAGATTCGTGGCAGTACCGAGCTGGTGCGCTTGGCAGTGGCCGACACCTTGCAGACTGAAAGCGCCCTGGCCAGCATCGCGGTGGCGGTGTCACAGATCCAGCAGATGAACCAGCAGATTGCCGCTGCCGCCGAGCAGCAGAGCTCGGTCAGTGACGAGATCAGCCGCAGCGTCACGCAGATCCGCGGCAGCGCCGATCAGGCCGCGCTGGCGATGCAGGGCAATACCCGTTCCAGTGTCGAGCTGGCCCAGTTGGGCGATGAGCTCAAGGGGATGGTTGGGCATTTCCGTTTGTAGGTTCTCCTGAATGGCTTGAGATCGTCGGGGCCGCTTTGCGACCCTTCGCGGGTAAACCCGCTCCCACAGAGTATTGAGCATTGCCCGAGAGCGGCAGGGCTCCGCGAACCTTGTGGGAGCGGGCTTGCCCGCGAAGGGCTGCGCAGCAGCCCCAGCATTGCTGACCGGCATTCAAGAACATAGGCCGTATCAAGCCCTGCGCGGGTTGAGGATCAGCAGAGTAATCACCCCGGCAACAATCCCCCAGAACGCCGAGCCGATCGAGAACAGGCTCAACCCGGAGGCGGTAACCATGAAGGTGATCAACGCCGCCTCGCGCTCACGTGGCTCGCTCATGGCCACACTCAGGCCATTCATGATCGAGCCAAACAATGCCAGCGCCGCAATCGACAGCACCAGCTCCTTGGGCAGGGCGGCAAACAGCGCGGCCAATGTCGCGCCAAACACCCCGGCAATGCCGTAGAAAATCCCGCACCAGACTGCCGCGGTGTAGCGCTTGCTCGGGTCTTCATGGGCATGCGGGCCGGTGCAGATTGCCGCACTGATGGCCGCCAGATTGACCCCATGCGAGCCGAACGGCGCCAGCAGCAGTGAGGCGAAACCGGTGGCGGTGATTAACGGCGAGGCCGGCACCTGGTATCCGTCAGCGCGCAGCACCGCCACGCCGGGCATGTTCTGCGAGGTCATCGCCACCACAAACAGCGGGATACCGATGCTGATGGTTGCTGCCAGCGAGAAGCTTGGAGTGGTCCACACCGGTGTAGCCAGCTGCAGGTTGAAGTGGCTGAAGTCGAGCAGGCCCAACGCCCCCGACAACGCCGTGCCGACCACCAGCGCAGCGAGCACGCAGTAGCGCGGCGACAGGCGCTTGACCAGCAGATAGCTGAAGAACATGCCCAGCACCAGCAAGGTACGGTGTTGTGCGGCGACGAATATCTCGCTGCCGATCTTGAACAGGATGCCTGCCAGCAACGCCGAGGCCAGCGATGCCGGGATGCGCTTGACCAGGCGCTCGAAACTGCCGGTCAGGCCGCAGATCAGCACCAGCACCGCGCAGGTGATGTAGGCGCCTATGGCTTCGCCGTAGCTGACGCCGCCGAGGCTGGTGATCAACAGCGCCGCGCCCGGGGTCGACCAGGCCACGGTGATCGGTGTGCGGTAGCGCAGCGACAAACCGATGCTGCAGATCGCCATGCCGATCGACAGCGCCCAGATCCACGATGAGATCTGCGCAGTGGTCAGCCCGGCCGCCTGGCCGGCCTGGAACATCAGCACCAGCGAGCTGGTGTAGCCCGTAAGCATGGCGATGAAGCCGGCGACCACCGCCGAGGGGGAGCTGTCTGCCAAGGGCCGCAGGCGCGCTGAGGTGGCATCGGTCATGGTGCTGTCCTTGTACATGTAAGTAATTTTTGCAGGCTAACGCGGCCAAGCTTGATCCTTGCCATACAGCGACCATTGCTTTTAGCCGTACAGTCGCCAACTATTGGCCCACGGTCGACAACTGCGCAGAGGGGAAGGGGCGATGTACAAGGTTTACGGCGATTACAAATCGGGCAACTGCTACAAGGTCAAGCTGATGCTGAACCTGCTCGGGCGTGAATTTGAATGGCACCCGGTGGACATTCTCAAAGGCGAGACCGAAACCCCGGAGTTTCTCGCCAAGAACCCTAACGGCAAGGTGCCGGTGCTCGAGCTTGAAGACGGCACCTGCCTGTGGGAGTCGAACGCGATTCTCAACTTCCTCGCCGATGGCAGCGAGTTCCTGCCGAGCGAGCCGCGCCTGCGCACGCAAGTGTTGCAGTGGCAGTTCTTCGAGCAGTACAGCCATGAGCCGTACATCGCCGTGGCGCGGTTCATTCAGTACTACCTGGGCCTGCCGGATGACCGCCTGGAAAAATACAAAGGCTTGCACAAGGGCGGCTACAAGGCGCTCAAGGTGATGAACAAGCAGCTGGAGATGACCCCATACCTGGTCGGCGAGCAGTATTCAATTGCCGATGTGGCGCTGTATGCCTACACCCATGTGGCGCATCAGGGCGGCTTTGACCTGGCTGGCTACCCTGCAGTGCGCGAGTGGCTGGTGCGGGTGGCCAAGCACCCACGGCATGTGCCGATGGGGGAGTGACGGTGGCGTAGGTGGGGCTGCAAAGCAGCCCCGGCAGGCTCAGGCGGTACCGAAGCGCTGATCCAGATAAGCAATGATCGCCTTGGACTCATACATCCAGGTCACTTCCCCAGCTTCTTCAATACGCAGGCACGGCACTTTGACCCGGCCGCCACCTTCGAGCAGCGCTTGGCGATGCAGCGGGTCGTTCTTGGCATCACGCAGCGCCACCGGCACATTCAACCGATGCAGGTTACGCCGGGTCTTCACGCAGAACGGGCAGGCATGAAACTGGTACAAAGCCAGGCCCTTGGCCTGCTGCTCGACCGCAGCCTGGGCCGCGGCATTGCGCTTGCGCTTGGCTGGGCGGCTGATCAAGTCACCGAACACGATAAGCTGGCCGAGGCCGACCCGCAGGGCTTTGACGATCATGGGCAACTCCTGAACAAATAAAAAACCGACCCGTCAGGGTCGGTTCGGGATCACCAGCCGATCACTTGATCAGGCTGAGAAACTCACTGCGAGTCGCGGCATTGGCGCGGAACTCACCGAGCATCACCGAAGTGATCATGCTCGAATTCTGCTTTTCGACGCCGCGCATCATCATGCACATGTGCTTGGCCTCGATAACCACGGCCACGCCGGCAGCGCCAGTGACCTTCTCGATCGCCTCGGCGATCTGGCGGCTGAGGTTTTCCTGGATCTGCAGGCGGCGGGCGTACATGTCGACGATCCGCGCGACCTTGGACAGGCCGATCACTTTACCCTTGGGCAGGTAGGCTACATGCGCCTTGCCAATGAACGGCAGCATGTGGTGCTCGCACATCGAATACAGCTCGATGTCCCGCACCAACACCATCTCGCTGTTGTCGGAGGTGAACAGCGCGCCGTTGGTGACCTCTTCCAGGGTCTGTTGATAACCGCGGCAAAGGTACTGCATGGCCTTTGCGGCCCGCTTTGGCGTGTCGAGCAGGCCTTCGCGGGAGACGTCCTCGCCAATCTGGCTGAGGATCTCGGTGTAGTTCTGTTCCAGGGACATGGATCTACCTGTGGGAGTAAACGCAAATACGCAAGGGTACGGCGGCAACGACGGCGCTGCAAGCGCGGCGTTATTCGTCGCGGCCGTCGAGCATGGTTCGTTTCAAAATCACGTATACCGCGCCAGTGCCGCCGTGGCGCGCCTGGCATGAGGTGAAGCCAAGTACCTGGGGGTGTTGGCGCAGCCAGGTATTGACGTGACTCTTGATCATCGGCCGCTTGCCGTCCAGGCGCGCCGCCTTGCCGTGGGTCACACGCACGCAGCGCACTTCCAGCTTGGTGGCTTCGGCGAGGAACGCCCAGAGGATCTCGCGGGCTTTCTCGACGCTAATGCCGTGCAAGTCGATGCTGCCTTCAAAGGCGATCTGGCCGAGCTTGAGCTTGCGCAGCTGGCTTTCCTGCACGCCATCGCGGCGCCATGACAGCTCGTCTTCGGCGCCTGCGTCGATGACGAACTGGTCAGACATGCCGTCAACCACCAGCGGCTGATCACTGCGTACCGTGGCGGACTGGCGCAGGCCGGCCAGCTGCTTGCGGTCAGGCTTGGCTTTGCCGACCTCGGCGCGGTCATGCTTTATCGGCTTTACGCCGCGCACTTCGGCATGGAACAGGGAAAAGTCATCGTCTTGCATGCAGGCCTCCACGTGGGCCGGGGAGTTTACGCGAGTCTACGGATCAGCGGGAGGCAGCAGGGGCGCAGCGGCCCCCAGCGTCAGTCGTGTTTCTTCATCAAGTGCGGGGCAATGTTCAGCTCACGGCCACGGCGCAACCTGATCCGGCTGCGCCGCCACAACCAAACCCCCAGCCACAGCAACAACACGCCGCCACCCAGCACCGTCGCCGCCAGCGGCCGGTTGGCATTCAGCTCGGCCAGCGCTGCATAGTTGCCCAGCAAACCGGCAAACCCGGCCATCATCAACAGGATGCCCAAGGTCGCGATCAGCACAGACAGGCCAGCGCTCAACCGCGCCGTCCAGTTGCGCGGCGGGCGCGAGCGCAGGCGCTTGGCGTCGAAACTGTCAGAAAGCTTCATTGCGGATTTCCTCTGCGCTATCGGCCATTCGACCCACCTGCAGTCACCCGGTTCCGCCCGCCCGGCAGGCGCTCAACCGTGCTCAGACCAGGCTGGCAGTCGGTGCAACACAGGCAAAGTTGTCGGCCATCACGGCCATTTCGCCCTGGTGAATCTGTGCCGCTGGGATGACCGTGTCCTTGAACGCCAGATCGCGCGTGGCGGAGGCATCTTCGACCAGCGTGCAACGATAACCATAGTCCTTGGCGCGGCGCACCGTGGTGCTGACGCTGGAATGGCTCATGAAGCCGCACACGATCAGGTCCAGATGGCCCTTGTTCTGCAGGGTTTCGTGCAGCGAGGTGTTCTTGAAGGCATTGGGCATGCGCTTTTCGATGACGATCTCGTCACCGCGTGGCTCCAGGCCTTCGATGAACTCGCCGCGCGGGCCTTGTGGATCGAACAGGCCGCCAACGGTGCCCAGGTGGCGCACATGGATGATCGGCCGGCCAGCCTTGCGCGCCGCGTCGAGCAACCTGGCGATGTTGGCCACGGCCTCGTCCATGCCCGACAGTTGCAGGGGACCACTGAGGTACTCCTTCTGCGCATCGATGATGATCAGGCTGGCGTTGCCCAGCTTGGCCGGCGGATAGTCGCGGCCGCTGAGGCGGAACATCGTGGTTGGAACAGACATCAAGGGCTCCTTGAGCAGGGCTTTTGTCGGGCTATTGTCCCCTGCTTGGCGGCCAATGGGAATGGTTGACATCGCAAGCGATGCAATTACTGGCATCTGTCCCACCGGCAGGGCGTTGGTGGAACATTTCAGCGGGTGGGCCTGTTAGACTTTCAGGCTGTCTGAAAAGGAGTCCCCCCGTGATCACTTCACGCCTGCGCACTCTGCGCGACCATATTCGCTGGGCGGTCAGCCGCTTCCACGAGAACGAGCTGTTCTTCGGCCACGGTGCCGACAATGCCTGGGACGAAGCCCGCCTGCTGGTGCTGGGCTCGGTGCACCTGCCGTGGGAAATCGCCGACAGCTACCTCGATTGCCGCCTGGAAGACGACGAGCGCGTGCGCCTGCTGCACCTGCTCAAGCGCCGCATCGAAGACCGCGTGCCGACCGCTTACCTGCTTGGCGAAGCGTGGTTCTGTGGTATGTCGTTCATTGTCGATGAGCGCGTGCTGGTGCCGCGTTCGCCGATTGGCGAGCTGCTGGAAAAGCGCTTCGAGCCATGGCTGGCGCAGGAGCCTGCGCGCATTCTCGACCTGTGCACCGGCTCTGGCTGCATTGGTATCGTCGCGGCTGACGTGTTCCCCGAGGCCGAGGTGGTGCTGGCCGACCTGTCCTTCGACGCTCTCGAAGTGGCCAACCAGAACATCGAACGGCATGGCCTCGATCAGCGTGTGTTCACCGTGCAGGGCGATGGTTTCGCCGGTCTGCCGGGGCAGCGCTTCGACCTGATCCTGTCCAACCCGCCGTATGTCGATGCCGAAGACTTCGCCGACATGCCGGCTGAATATCACCACGAGCCGGAGTTGGGCCTGGCCTGCGGCAACGATGGCCTGGACCTGGTGCGGCGCATGCTCGCCGAAGCGGCCGAGCACCTGACCGACAAGGGTTTGCTGATTGTCGAAGTGGGCAACAGCCAGGTCCACGTCGAGGCGCTGTACCCCGAGGTCGACTTCACCTGGCTTGAGTTCGAGCGGGGCGGCCATGGCGTGTTCATGCTGACTGCCGAGCAGTGCCGTCAGCACCAGGAGCTGTTCCAGGCGCGGGTCTGATTTGATTGTTTTGGGGCCGCGTTGCGGCCCCGCCTGGCTAGCCGATCAGCGTGTAGCGATCCAGATCAGCAGGCCTGCCTGGAACACCGCAAAGGCCACCAGGCAGGTGATGGTGAAGCGCAGCCCGCCTTCTTCGCGACGGTACTTGGCCACGCGTTCATCCCGCTCGCGGATCTGGGCTTCTTTCTCCAGCAAGGTCTGCTCGGCCTGTTGCAGCATGCCGGCCGATTCGAGGATGTCCACCCGCTGGACTTTCTCGGTGTTCCAGCCGCCCTTGAGCTGGCTGACGGCAAGCTCCGGTGTGCGCCCTTTGAGCAGCTGCCCTTCTACGTACTCGACTTCAGCACCTACGCAGCGCAGCACATTGTCGCGGCGCAGGCGGGTGTCTTCGTTGAGTGCGTCCTTGTTTGGCAGTGCCACTGTCTCGATCTTGTAGTGCGACCAGTTGGCCTGCAGCCACTGCACCGCCTGGGCGAACAGAAACCGGCCCAGGCCGCGGTTGAGCGGCTCCATCTGCAGCCCGTTTTCGCTGCCAATCGAGACCCGTTGCAGCTGGTGATCGACGCGGATGTCGAGCTGATTCTGCTCTTTGCGCACCTTTTGTCCCGGCAGGGTGATCTGCATGCGCAGCAGGCTGTGCTCTTTGCTGTGGCGCTCGGCATAGCCAAACTGCACGAAACGCAGCGGCCGCGGGCCGGTGTGGCGGTCGGTGGGCAATGGCGCCAGACGCAGCAACTGGAAGTGCTCGGCGGCCAGATCCGCCCAAGGCAGCGGGGCGCTCTCCGGGGCTTGCGGCTCTGCGGTCGCTTCGGCGGCTGGGGCATCGGTCATCACGGTCGTCCTCGAATCGGGGTCGGCCAGTCAAACGCAGGCCAATGCCTGCTTATCGGCAGGCGCAGGCAAGACCTGAGGGCGATCTACTCAGGCTGGTGGCAATTGCCGGATAAAAGCGACGATCCGCTGGCCAAGTTCGCGCGCCAGTGGCAGCTCTGGATTCTGGTAGGTTTCCCGCTGGCCGCTGATGTCCCGCGGGCTGATGCGCAGGGTGTGGTTCATGCCATCGATCAACACCAGTTGCGCATCGGGCTTGGCCGCCTTGAGCAGTTCGGCGTCGGCCACATCCACCTGCACGTCGTTGCGGCCCTGGATGATCAGCGCCGGCACCTTGAGTTGGGCGAACGCTGCGGCCGGGTCCTGGCGCAGCAGCGAGATCAAGTACGGCTGCACGGTCGGGCGGAACACCTGGCGCAGCGGCACCGGTACGTTGAGGCTGGTCTGCCCGGCCTGCAGGCTGTCGAGCAATGCCGTGCCCTGGGCCAGTTGCGCCGGCGCCAGGCGCTGGGCCAGTTGTTCGCGGATGACTTCGGCTACCGGACGACCGCTGCCGGACAGGCTGATCACGGCGCTGGCGCCGGCTTGTTCAGCGGCCAGGGTGGCAATCAGCGCGCCCTCGCTATGGCCGAGCAGAATCAGCGGGCCGAAGCGCGGGTCAGCCTTGAGCTTGTGCGCCCAGGCCACGGTATCGGCGACATATGCATCGACGCTGAGGTTGCGTTCGTCTGGAGTCGCCGGCTGGCTGGCGGCCACGCCACGCTTGTCGAAGCGCACGCTGGCGATGTGTTCGCCGGCCAGCAGCAAGGCCAGCCGCTTGAGGTTGTCGATGCGCCCGCCCGCCGGGTTGTTGCCATCGCGGTCGGTCGGCCCGGAGCCGGCAATGATCAGCACCACCGGCGGCGGGGTGTCCTGTCGTGGCAACAGCAGGCTGCCGTACAGCACGCCATGGCCAGTATCGAGTTCGATCGGGCGTTGCAGAACGGTCGGGGCGGCGGCATTGGCGAGGGTGCTGCACAGCAGCACGAGCAGGGCGGTGAGGCGCAGCATGGGCAGGGCTTCGTAGTGAGTTGAGGGTTTGACCCAGCGCTCTGACGAAGGTTCTGGCCGCTGCAGGCAACAAATCAGCCCGCAGACTCGTCGCAAGGCGGCTGCTTTCCGTATACTGCCCGCTGCACCCCATTCAGGCTTATTTCGCGGAGCGTCCATGTCCGGCAATACCTACGGCAAGCTGTTCACTGTTACCACCGCTGGCGAAAGCCATGGCCCGGCGTTGGTCGCCATTGTCGATGGGTGTCCGCCAGGTCTGGAAATTTCCCAGGCCGACCTGCAGCGCGACCTCGACCGGCGCAAGCCTGGCACCAGCCGTCACACCACCCAGCGCCAGGAGCCGGACGAAGTCGAAATCCTCTCCGGCGTGTTCGAAGGGCGCACCACCGGCTGCTCGATCGGCCTGCTGATCCGCAACACTGACCAGAAGTCCAAGGACTACTCGGCGATCAAGGACCTGTTCCGCCCGGCCCACGCTGACTACACCTATCACCACAAATACGGTGAGCGTGATTACCGTGGTGGCGGGCGCAGCTCGGCCCGCGAAACGGCCATGCGTGTAGCGGCAGGTGCCATCGCCAAGAAGTACCTGGCCGGCCTTGGCATCACCGTGCGTGGCTACATGAGCCAGCTCGGCCCGATCGAAATCCCGTTCAAGACCTGGGACAGCGTCGAAGACAACGCCTTCTTCAGCCCCGACCCGGACAAAGTACCGGAGCTCGAGGCCTACATGGACGAGCTGCGCCGCGACCAGGACTCGGTCGGGGCCAAGATCACCGTGGTTGCCGAAGGCGTCATGCCTGGCCTGGGCGAGCCGATCTTCGATCGCCTCGATGCCGAACTTGCCCACGCGCTGATGAGCATCAACGCGGTCAAAGGCGTGGAAATCGGCGCCGGCTTTGCCAGCGTCGCCCAGCGCGGCACCGAGCACCGTGACGAGCTAACCCCGCAAGGCTTCCTCAGCAACAATGCCGGCGGCATTCTCGGCGGGATCTCCTCGGGCCAGCCGATTGTCGCCCACCTGGCCTTGAAGCCGACCTCGAGCATCACCACCCCAGGCCAGTCGATCGACATCCATGCCAATCCGGTTGAAGTCATCACCAAAGGCCGCCATGACCCTTGTGTCGGCATCCGCGCCACGCCGATCGCCGAGGCGATGATGGCCCTGGTGCTGATGGACCATCTGCTGCGCCACCGCGCGCAAAACGCCGATGTGCAGGTAACGACGCCGGTCCTGCGCCAGCTGTAAATTTCGCTCGCCACGGGCGGCCTGCGTGCGGGCCGCCAACGGCAGTACATGACGACCCCGCCCATGCCGCCCATCCCGTACTGGCGCCTGTCCAGTTTCTACCTCTGTTACTTCGCATTGCTCGGCTCTACTGCGCCGTTTCTGGCGCTGTATTTCGATCACCTGGGATTTTCTCCGGCGCGGATCGGCGAGTTGGTCGCGATCCCGATGCTGATGCGCTGCGTGGCGCCCAACCTGTGGGGTTGGCTGGGTGATCGCAGCGGTCAGCGGCTGTTGATCGTGCGCCTCGGCGCGCTGGCGACCCTGGCCAGTTTCTCGTTGATCTTCTTCGGCAAGAGCTACGCCTGGCTGGCGCTGGTGATGGCCCTGCATGCGTTCTTCTGGCACGCGGTACTGCCGCAGTTCGAGGTGATTACGCTGGCCCACCTACATGGCCAGACCTCGCGCTACAGCCAGGTGCGGCTGTGGGGCTCGATCGGCTTTATTCTGGCGGTGGTGGGACTGGGCCAGTTGTTCGAATGGCTGAGCCTGGATATCTACCCGCTGGCACTGGTGGCGATCATGGCCGGGATTTTCGGCGCCAGCCTGTGGGTGCCTAATGCTCAGCCGGTGGAGAACGCCGAACGCAGCAGGGCAGGGGGCTTCGGCCGCCAGCTGCTGGCGCCGGGGGTGATTGCCTTTTACCTGTGCGTGGCGTTGATGCAGCTCAGCCACGGCCCTTACTACACCTTCCTCACCCTGCACCTGGAGCATCTGGGTTACAGCCGCGGCAGCATCGGTTTGCTGTGGGCACTCGGGGTTGTTGCGGAAGTGTTGATGTTCATGGCCATGAGCCGGCTGTTCGCGCGTTTCTCGGTGCGCCAGGTGCTGCTGGTCAGCTTTGTTCTGGCGGGCTTGCGCTGGCTGCTGTTAGGTAACCTGGCCGACCATGCTGGCGTGTTGATCGTTTCGCAGTTGCTCCACGCGGCCACCTTCGGCTGCTTCCATGCCGCCTCGATCGCCTTCGTCCAGGCCAGCTTCGGCGCCCGCCAGCAAGGCCAGGGCCAGGCGCTGTATGCGGCGCTGTCCGGCACTGGCGGCGCGCTTGGCGCGTTGTATGCGGGCTACAGCTGGAACCTGCTGGGCCCCAACTTCACCTTTGGTATGGCCAGCGTCGCAGCCTTTGCCGCAGCCGGTATCATTGCCACTCGAATGACCGATAGCAGGAACAGCCCCTGATGAGCATCCTCAGTGTTTTCCACCCCTCCAGCCCCGGCCAGCCGAACAAGGTTCTGACCCACCACGACGACATCGCCGCCACCTTGGCCGAGCACGGCGTGCATTTTGCCCGGCAACCTGCAGATGTACGTATCCGTCCAGGTACGCCGGATGATCAGGTGCTCGATGCCTGGCGTGAGCCGCTCGATCAGTTGCTGACCGCCAACGGTTTCAGCGCGGTCAGCCTGCTCAATCATGACGGTGCCGTCGAGTCGCAGATAGACCTGCGCGACGAGCATGTGCACAGCAGCGACGAGCTGTTCGCCGTAATCAGCGGACGTGCTCAAATGGCTCTGCGCCTAGGCGAATTTGTTTTTGCGGTGGTATGTGAGAAGGGCGATGTGTTGCACGTGCCGGCCCAGACGCGACGCTGGATTGATCTGGGTAACTCGCCGTTTTGCCTGGCGGCGCGATTGTTCCGCGATCAGCAAGGCGTGCAAGCACAATTCACCGGGGATCCGGCAGCAAGGGAATTTTTGGGGATGGACGAACTCTGAAGGGTAGTGCTGGCCAGGATTGCGGCCTCGCCAGCGCTGCAAGGCCGCTCCTGTAAAGCCTGAACAGGCTGTGCAGAATCAGCTTCGCTCAGGTGCTTTTTGCTTAGCGATAAGTCGGCAGTGCAAAGCGCTGCTGGCTTTGCAGCATGTTGATCATCGGCAGCTCGCTGGCTTGTTCAGCGAGGTCGCGGCGGATAGCGCTGATGGCCCATGACAGCTGCTCGGCACTGTGCATTTGACCGTAGGTCAGTACACGGCGGGTAACTTTGCCATCGGCTGCACGCAGGGTCAGCAGGATACCGCCGTCAGGACGTGGCTGAGTGTTGACCGAGTAGGCGGAAAAGACCGAGGCGAATTTTTGCTGAATAAGGTCCATATCAACTCCTGGCTGAATGTATGTGCAGACATTGAGTTGATGGTTGCAGTGACCGTGCCAGCTTTTGCCATGTAAAAAACCCTTTATAATCAACAGCTTGAAAATTTTATTGATTTTGCGCCTCGTGCAGTGTGCAAGGTCATGCAATTTGCACAGTGCATTTTGCAAGGTCATAGCCGCAGCCTCTTGCCCCCATAGAATCTGAACCTTTGACCCACTGGCAGTGCCTGACCAACACTTGGGTCATCCATTTTGCCAGGAGGTTACCGATGTCCGACCAACAGCCCGCCACCATGAATGACGATGAAGCAGCCGCATTTGCCGACGAGGTGTTCGACCGCGCCCGCCGTGGCGACGCCGACATGTTAGGGCGCCTGCTCGACAGCGGCCTGCCGGTCAACCTGCGTAACCACAAGGGCGATACCCTGCTGATGCTTGCCAGCTACCACGGCCAGCATCAGGCCGTGCGCGTGCTGCTCGAGCACGGCGCCGATCCGTTGATTGCCAACGACAACGGCCAGTTGCCGATTGCTGGCGCGGCGTTCAAGGGTGACCTGCCGATGATCGAGCTGCTGATCGAGCATGGGGTACCGGTGGATGCCGCCGCTGCCGACGGGCGTACGGCGTTGATGCTGGCGGCAATGTTCAACCGCAGCGAAATTCTTGAGTTCCTGCTGGCCAAAGGCGCAGACCCGGTACGCCAGGATGTGCGCGGCGCCAACGCCCTGGCAGCAGCGCAGACCATGGGTGCGGCCGACACCGCAGCACGCTTGCAGGCGCTCGCCGGCTAACCCTCAGGGGGCGTTTGCGGCTATCCTTGGTGACATTTTTCACCTTGCAGAGCCCCCACATGAAAGACCAACTGCGCGAATTCATCAGCCTCATCGGTGCCGGCTGCATGCCCGATGACGAGATCGAGCGCATTGCCGACGAGGCCGCTCAGGCCTACGCCGACCCCGCCGCATTCCTCGCTGCCAACCCAGACATCAACTACGACGACAGCTACCCGATGCCGCTGGGCGAGTGGATCGTGCTTGGCAGTTTGCCGGAGACGGTGGTGTTCATCGGTGACAGCTATCAGGAGCTGTTCCAGGCGATCAGCGAGTCGTTCGACAGCAGCGTCGCCCTCAACCTCAAGCCCAAGCAACTGGCCAAGACCGAGGCGCTGACAGCGCTCAACCGCATTCAGGTGCAGATGGCTGCCTTGAACAAGGAAGCCGGTGGTTATGTACTGCTCAACTTCAGCCAGTTACTGGACGAGGAGCTGCAGATGGTCATGGTTGGCCAGCATGACCTGGCGCGGGTGCTGGAGCTGGGTCAGCAATTGAATATCAGGGTCGAGCCGGCCCTGGAAGCCTTGAAGGTTGCCGTCCACGTCTGAGCCGGGGACCGCGCGCTGGGGTTAACCCAGCGCGGTATCGAGAAACATCATCACCGCAAAACCGCCCATCAAGCCCAGCGTTGCCGAAGTCTGGTGGCCATTGCGGTGGGTTTCGGGGATCACTTCGTGGGACACCACAAAGATCATCGCGCCAGCCGCCAAGCCCATGCTGATCGGGTAGGCCAGGGCAAAGCCGGTGGAGATGCCCAGGCCGATCACCGCGCCTAGCGGTTCCATCAAGCCCGAGCCGACGGCAACCATTGCCGCTTTGAAGTTCGACAGCCCGGTCGCGCGCAGGGCCAGGGCGACTGCCAGGCCTTCGGGGATATCCTGAATGGCAATGGCGCTGGTCAGCGGCAGGCCGACAGCCATGTCGCCATTGGTGAAGCTGACGCCGATGGCCATGCCCTCGGGCAGGTTGTGCAGGGTGATTGCCAGCACAAACAGCCACACCCGATTTATCCGCTCGGCCTCCGGCCCTTGCCGGCCGACGGCTTCGTGCTCATGCGGGGTGAAGCGGTCCAGGCCGAGCATCAGCAATACGCCCAGGCCCATGCCGACCACCACGGTCAGTGCTGCTGCTGGGCCGTTGCCGGTAATTTCCCGGGCTGCTTCCAGCCCCGGCAGAATCAACGAGAACGAACTGGCCGCGAGCATCATGCCGGCGGCAAAGCCGAGCATCACATCCTGGCTACGCGAGCTGACATCGCGCAGCACCACCGCCAATACCGCACCCAGTGCCGTCGCGCCAAAGCCGGCGAGGCCACCGAGCACGGCCAGGTGCAGGTTCTCCGAGTGATCGCCATTGACCGCATTCCACATGCTGGCGCCGAGCAAGCCGAGGATGGCCAGCAAGGCCACCCCCAGGCCGAAGCTCAGCCACGGCGACGCCTGCGCATGCTGGCGCAGGCTACTGAACAGGCGGGAAACGGTCGGGCTGTCGACGGCGCTGTCGGTGTGAGCGGGGGGCATGCGAACCTCTGGGCAATGGATGAAGCAGTCTAAGCAGTGACCGCGCCTGCTCGCCAAGGATTCCCTTCTATCGACGTGATAGGCGACTATGCTCACCGGACATGACTTTATGGGGAGTACCTGCATGGGATCTACATTCAACGGCCTGATCGGCCTGATCATTCTTGCCCTGGATATCTGGGCGATCATCAATGTGGTCAAAAGCGGCGGGTCCACGGGCAGTAAATTGCTCTGGATCCTGCTGATTCTGGTGCTGCCGGTAGTGGGCCTGATCATCTGGGCCATCGCCGGGCCGCGCGGCAACGTGCGCGTCTGACCCGCTTGGCGGCAGTCAGCCCCGTGCCAGCGCGGGGCTGACTGCGCAGTCGCTGCTTCGTGACACAATTTTCACATTGGATTAACCAGAATCCGCGCCGCACAATGTCGCGTTTGCCCTACCGCCACGACCGCTGGCAGGGCTTATGGGCGCTGTCGCCTTCCCGCAAACTCCTAGGATCTTCCCATTCATGGCTAACACGGATGCCTTGAAACAACGGGCCGTGCCGGTTCGTTCCGCGCCGACCCTGCAATCGCACCTGGCCTACACCTTGCTCTGCGGCCTGGTCATCATGCTGATGCTCAGCCTGGTACGCCTTGGCCTGCTGGTCTACAACAGCGACATGATCGGCGATACGCCGTATTCCACGGTTGCCGAGGGCTTCCTCAATGGCCTGCGCTTCGACCTGCGGGTGGTGGTGTACCTGAGCATCCCGCTGCTACTGGCGATCCTCAGCCCGGCCGCGATGGCAGCGCGTGGTGTATTCCGCGTGTGGCTGACGATCGCCTCGAGCGTGGTCATGTTCCTTGGCCTGATGGAGCTGGACTTCTATCGCGAGTTCCACCAGCGCCTCAACGGCTTGGTGTTCCAGTACGTCAGGGAAGACCCGAAAACCGTCCTGAGCATGCTCTGGTACGGCTTCCCGGTGGTGCGCTATCTGCTCGCCTGGGTGATCGGCACCTGGCTGCTGAGCCTGTTGTTCAAAGGCATCGATCGGCTGACCCGGCCTGCCAGCGGCGCGCTGCACGGCAACCCGCGCCCGCCTGTGGCCTGGTATTACCGCTTGGCCGTATTCATGGTGATCCTGCTGATTGCCGTGATTGCCGCCCGTGGCACCCTGCGCCAAGGCCCGCCGATGCGCTGGGGCGACGCCTTCACCACCGACTCCAACTTCATCAACCAGCTGGGCCTCAATGGCACGCTGACCCTGATCGACGCTGCCAAGAGCCGCTTCGGTGAGGATCGCGCCAATGTCTGGAAGCCAGTGCTCGATCAGCAAGTGGCGCAGCAAACTGTGCGTAACCTGCTGCTGACACCGCACGACACCCTGGTCGATGCCGACGAAGCTGCGATCCGCCGTGATTTCGTACCGCCAGCCGAGCGCACCCTGCCGATCAAGAACGTGGTGGTGATCCTGATGGAGAGCTTCGCCGGTCATTCGGTGGGCGCGCTGGGCAGCCCCAACAACATCACGCCGTACTTCGACAAGCTGGCCAAGGAGGGTCTGCTGTTTGACCGCTTCTTCTCCAACGGCACCCATACCCATCAGGGCATGTTTGCCACCATGGCTTGTTTCCCCAACCTGCCGGGCTTCGAATACCTGATGCAGACCCCTGAGGGTGGCCACAAACTGTCCGGCCTGCCGGCGCTGCTCAGTGCCCGCGACTACGACGATGTGTACGTCTACAACGGCGACTTTGCCTGGGACAACCAGTCCGGTTTCTTCGGCAACCAGGGCATGACCACCTTTATCGGCCGTAACGACTTCGTCAATCCGGTGTTCTCCGACCCGACTTGGGGGGTGTCCGACCAGGACATGTTCGACCGTGGCGCCGAGGAGCTGGCAAAAAACTACGACAAGAAACCCTTCTACGCCTTGCTGCAGACGCTTTCCAACCACACCCCGTACGCGCTGCCAGAAGACCTGCCGGTAGAGCCTGTGACCGGCCAGGGCCGTCTCGACGAGCACCTGACCGCCATGCGTTACTCCGACTGGGCGCTGGGCCAGTTCTTCGAGAAGGCGCGTAAAGAGCCTTACTTCAAGGAGACCCTGTTCGTCATCGTTGGCGACCACGGCTTTGGTAACCACCAGCAGGTCACCGAGCTCGATCTAGGCCGCTTCAACGTGCCGCTTCTGCTGATCGGCCCGGGCATCCAGGACAAATTCGGTGCGGTCGACCACACCGTCGGTACCCAGGTCGACATCGTTCCGACCATCATGGGCCGCCTGGGTGGTCAGACCCGTCATCAGTGCTGGGGCCGTGACCTGCTCAACCTGCCGGAAGGCGATCAGGGTGTGGGCATGATCAAACCGTCGGGCAGCGAGCAGATCGTTGGCCTGGTGAAGGGCGACCGCATTTTGATCGAGTCCAAGGACATGACCCCGCGCATGTACCGCTACCAGCTGGGCAGCGAGTTCAAGGCCGAACTGATCGAAAGCCCGGATCAGCCCGAACTGCTGAAAAACCTCGAAGCCTACATCCAGACCGCTACCAAGAGCCTGCTCGACAACACCGCAGGCGTGGTCCACGGCACACCCAAATAGGGCGCGCTGGGGCACCGTGAAGGGCTCGCCGGGTAACCGGCGGGCCCTTTTTCATGTGCGCCTGGCGAGCGCGCTGAACAACTTCTGCAGCCAGTGGTCAAGCTAGAACGGATGTCAGTCAATTCCGTATCCACCGAGGGTTATTCGATGAAAGAGTGGGAAGTCATCTTTGCCGACCAGAAAGGTGAACCGACGACGCTGCTGCTTACCGGCGATCAGCGTCCCAGTGATGAAGAGGCGGCACGCGCAATACGCACCAAGCTTTTTCCGCTTTTGAATGAACTGGATTTGAATGACTTCCAGGACCGTAGCGACGCGCCGACGGCACGCTGGCTCAAGGAGCAGAACGGCGTAACCATCAGCGACATCCGCGAACTGCCTTGAGCAGCCCCTCTGGCGTAGTGCTGCGATAAGCACTACGCTAGTCTCACGCATCGGCCTCTTCTGCGGGCCGACGCGGTTTTCTTCGCGTCTTGCATCAGCTCGATCAGCTCGGCTTGTTTGCGGCCCTTACCGGCGCCGGCAAGTGCGTAGTGCACGGAAAGTCTATCCATTGCATTATTCAGGAGGACGATTCATGAGCAGCCAGAACGACGACATCAGCAGCAATGTCCTGCGCCAGATGAAAGCTGGCGGTTTTGACTTCACCCAGATCCACCCCATCGAGTTCTATGCGGTATTTCCAGATGAAAGCGGCGCCCGCCAGGCGGCCGGGCGGTTTCGTGGCGAGTCGTTGAATGCTCAGGTACGAGAACGTGATGATGGCGGCTGGAACCTTGAGTTGAGCAAGATCATGTATGCAACCTACCGCGGCATCGGTGCCTTCGAAGAGGCCTTCGAGGGGGTGGTTTCACCCCTCGGTGGCGAAGTCGAAGGCTGGGGCGTCAAGCACGAGCGGCAAACCGCTTAAGTGCCATGGCCATTCGCGAGTGCGCTCGCGAATGGCTCTACCTGCGGCTCACCCTTTGCGCTTGCTCATGTGCGTCAGGTACGCCAGCAGCGCGTCCAGTTCCTGTTCACTCAATTCACTTTCGGCAAAGCCAGGCATTTTTGCCTGCGACCACTGGCGCAAGCTTTGTGGGTCGCGAATGTATTTGCGCAAAAACGCCGGCTGGAAGTACTCGGTAGGATTGTAGGGGCGATTCAGGTCCGGACCGAACTGCGCATCACCGGCGCCATTGAGGCGGTGGCAGGCCATGCAGTTCTGTTGATACAGGGCAAAGCCCTGGCGTACCGGGTCGTCACTGGGCAGGCTGGCTTCGGGCAGCAGTGCCGGGAAGCGTTGCTCGACCGCTGCCAGGCGGCGAATGGTGGCGATCTGGAAGGGCCATTGCTCCGGGCGGATGGCACTGGCCTTAGGGTTGCTCCAGACCAGATAGAACGGCCCGGCGCTCGGCTGGCCTTTACCCAGTGCGGGCCACGGCTTGGCGCTGTCCTCTACCGCCAGCCACGCCTGCGCGGGGCCATTGGCCAACAGCGGCGCAGCGGGCATCTCGGCAGCAAAGCCATCCAGCGCAATGGCCTGCAGGTGTTCGCCTGGCTGCACGCCCTCGAGCAACACAGCCAAGGGCACTACGCGGTAATGCATGGGCCGCTTGTAGGCGACGTCTGCCGGGATGTCGATATCACGTGCCTGCGGATGGGCAAGCAGCTCAGCAGTTTGCCAATGGCGCGTGCGCTCACCCAGCTCAAGGTTCAGCTGCGCCGCAGCCACGGGCAGGCTGAGCAGCAGTGCCAGCAGGGCGAAGGTGATGCGCATAGGTAATCTCCAACCGGTGAGATCGGCAGATTACCTATGCAGTGTCTGAAATAGCCACACAAGCTGTCAGCCAAACAGCCGAGAAAGGTTCGGCAAGATCAGCAGCAAGGTGGTAGCGAACAATATGAGTCCGGCTTGGCGTACTTTTGATTGTCTGAACATGGCGGACCGCCTTCTTGTTGTTATTCCTGAATAGCCGTTGGCTTCCCTTTGCCGGGTCGGGTCGATCACAGCGGCGTGGCTACACGCCGGTTCTGCTGGCTTCCTGCTTTTGGGTATACATCCAACAGTAGGGTGTAGGTTATGCATGTTTGAGAACCCTTTGTTATAAGTGCAGGCTTTGACATACAAGTTTCATTTAAGGCCACTTGCCAGCAGCCCGATAAGTCTGAGCTAGACCGCTGCGCGATGGGGGTTACCAAGGGTGACACCCCTTACCGTTCGTCAGTACAGCCTACTTGCTTGTACGTGTCTTTCGCGGCAGTCTCTACAGCCAAACCCTCCTTGTGTCGTTCAGGACTATCGCTATGTCGTTACGCATCTGCATCCTTGAAACCGACGTCCTGCGGCCAGAGCTGACGGCGCAGTACCAGGGTTACGGCAGGATGTTCGAGCAGCTGTTCTTGCGTCAGTCGGTCAACCAGGCCGAGTTTCGTGTGTACAACGTGATGAACGGCGACTATCCCCCCGAGGGCGAGCGCTTCGATGCGTATCTGGTGACCGGCAGCAAGGCCGACTCATTCGGCGATGATCCGTGGATCCAGACCCTCAAGGCGTACCTGCTCAAGCTGTACGAGCGTGGCGACAAGTTGCTGGGCGTGTGCTTTGGCCACCAACTGCTGGCGCTGGTGCTCGGCGGCAAGGCCGAACGTGCCGACCGTGGCTGGGGCGTGGGCGTGCACCGCTACACCCTGGCTGCGCATGCGCCATGGATGGACTCGCAGGTAACCGAGTTGACCCTGCTGATCAGCCATCAGGATCAGGTCACTCAGCTGCCGAAAGGCGCCACGGTGATTGCTTCGAGCGATTTCTGCCCGAACGCTGCCTATCATGTGGGCGATCAGGTGCTGTGCTTCCAGGGCCACCCTGAGTTTGTCCATGATTACTCGCGGGCACTGCTCGATGCCCGCCAGGAGCATTTGGGGGACGAGGTTTACCAGCGCGCCATTGCCAGCCTCAAGCTGGAGCACCAAGGCGATCTGGTTGGCGAGTGGATGCTGCGCTTTGTTGCGCACGCACCGAGCGCCAAGGAAAGCGCCGCCTGAGGCAGTTGTCAGGAGCCGCCAGCGCGGCTCCTGCTTATCCCGCTACAACCAGCCCGAGCGCTTGAAACTGGCGAACAGCCCGGTGCAGCCGAGGCCGATCACGCTCAGCACCGCAAAGTAGCCGTAGTGCCAGCTTAGCTCGGGCATATTCTGGAAATTCATCCCGTAGATCCCGGCAATCGCCGTCGGAAACGCCAGGATCGCTGCCCACGCGGCGAACTTGCGCTGGGTAATGCTCTGGCGTGACGACTCCAGCAGCATGCCGATCTCGATGGTCTGGCTGGCGATATCGCGAATGCTCACCAGGTCTTCCATCTGTCGGGTGACGTGGATTTGCACGTCGCGAAAATACGGGCGCATGTTTTTGTCGATGAAGGGGAAGTTCAGCCGCTGCAGCTCTTCGCTGATTTCCACCATCGGCGCCACGTAGCGGCGCAGGCGCAGGATGTCGCGGCGCAGGCTGTGCAGGCGGCGGATGTCGTCTTCCATCAGCGAACTGCTGAGCACGCTTTGTTCCAGCTCTTCGATCTCGCCGTGGATCGCTTCGCTGACCGGCTGGTAGTTCTCGGTGACGAAATCGAGCAGGGCATACAGCACGAAGTCTTCACCGTGATCGAGCAGCAACGGCCGGGCTTCGCAGCGCTGGCGCACCAGTGCGTAGGATTTGGAGTGGCCGTTACGGCAGGTGATGATGTAGCCATTACCGGCAAAGATGTGCGTTTCGATGAACTCCAGCTTGCCGTTCTGCCGCACCGGCGAATAGGTGACGATGAACAGCGCATCGCCGAAGGTTTCCAGCTTGGGCCGGCTGTGTTTCTCCAGCGCGTCCTCAATGGCCAGCTCATGCAGGTTGAACTGGCACTGCAGGCTGGCCAGCTCTTCGGCGCTGGGCGCTTCCAGGCCGATCCAGACGAAGTGGCCGGGCTTTTTCGCCCACTCACTGCCCTCGTCGATGCTGATGTTGGTGACCTTTCTACCGGCGCTGTACACCGCCGCTGCGACGACTCGACCCATGGCTGTCCGCTTGTTCGGTTGACTATGTCGGACAGCTTGGTCGGTCTGCGCCGCGCAGGCAACCTCGGCGCGGGCTCAGAGGGCAAAGTCCTGGTCGAGGATGATCGCTTCGTCGAGCGCGTCGAGCAGGTTCTTGCGCACTTTCAGCTTGGTTTTCTTGTGCGCATTCATGTTCAGTTTTTTCAGCGTATGGGCTGCGCTGGTGGCGGCTTCAAGCAGTTGCTCGGCGGGTACCACCGCATCGAGGAAGCCAGCTTCGCAGGCCGCCTGCGGGTCGAACATCTCGGCGTTGATCACCGAGCGATGGAAGGCCGAGCGGCGCAGGCGGTCGCGGGCCAGTTCGATGCCGGCGTGGTGCATGGTCATGCCGATGGCGACTTCGTTGAGGCCGATCTTGTACGGCCCTTCGACGCCGATGCGGTAGTCGGCCGACAACAGCAGGAACGCCCCCTTGGCCACTGCATGGCCGGGGCAGGCGACGATCACCGGGAATGGGTGCGCGAGCAGGCGGCGGGCCAGGGTCGAGCCTGCGGTAACCAGCGAGACCGCCTGCTGTGGGCCCGAGGTCATTACCTTGAGGTCGTAGCCGCCGGAGAGAATGCCGGGCTGACCGGTAATGATCACCACAGCGCGCTCCACTACCGCACGATCAAGGGCGGCGTTGAATTCGGTGATCAGGTCTGGCGAGATGGCGTTGACCTTGCCGTTGTTCAGGGTCAAGGTGGCGATGCCGTCTTCGGCGTGGTAAGCGATCAGCTCGTTCATGGCAGAGTCCTTTAAGTGGCGTGGCGATGACGTTACCCAGCGCAGCTGCGCAGGTAAAGCGGCAAGGCTGACCGGCCAGTCAGCTGCGGCCATCGCGGCCACGGGTTGCGGCCGTGGCCGCCGTTGCGCGGGAAAAGCGCCGGGTACAATGGCAGCTTTGCCATCGGCCCCTGCAGCGATCCTCGGGTTTGCTTAAGCGCATGAAAATTCTGAAAAAAGCGCTTGCCAATACCCGACTCTTCGACTAAATTAGCGCGCCTCGACAGGCTGAATAGCTTGAAGAGAAACGGTGAAGTGTCCGAGTGGTCGAAGGAGCACGCCTGGAAAGTGTGTATACGAGAAATCGTATCAAGGGTTCAAATCCCTTCTTCACCGCCACATTCTACGAGAAGCCCTCGAACTGAAAAGTTCGGGGGCTTTTTGTTTTGGGCTCGGTTTGGCGGGCTGTACTTCACCTGCATGCGGTTGATGACCGCATGCAGGTCGACGCTGGGTTAAAAACTTACCGAAGCCGACAACCGAGCCGTACGCGGGGCGCCCTGGAACAGGTAGTTGTCGCCCAGATAATCGCCAGTGTCGCGCCAGTAGCGCTTGTCGAACAGGTTGTCGACGGTCAGGCGCAGTACCGTGTCATAGCCGCCGATGGCTATGCGGTAGCGGCTGCCGAGATCGAACACGGTGTAGCCGCCGACTTCGACGTTACCGGCCTGGCTGGCGTACTTGCTGGCGCTGTAACGGGCGCCGCCGAGCAGGGCCAGGCCGGGCACCGGTAGGGTGTATTCGGCGTGCAGCGCGGCGCGCAACTTCGGCACGTTGATCGCCTGGTGGCCTTCGTAAGCGTCGGTGCCGCTGTCTTCGACTCGCGCGCGAATCGCGGCGACGCTGGCCTGAAGCTGCAACTTCGAGGTGGCCCAACCGCTGGCGCCGAGCTCCAGGCCGGTATTTTTTTGCTGGCCTTGCTGGACGTAGGTAAAACCACCGTCCTCGGGGCGAGCGTACTGATACGCCTGGCGGATCTGGAACAGCGCAGCGCTGAAGCTCATGCCTTGCCAGTCATGCTTGATGCCCAGTTCCAGTTGCCTTGAGAGCGTTGGGGCGAGGATTTCGCCGAGGTTGCTGGTGAACCACGGTGCCGTGCCCCCGGCCGACAGGCCTTTGGAGTAGCTGGCGTAGACGGTGGTGTCAGGCTGCGGCTTGTAGATCAGCGCAGCATTTGGCAGCAGTTGATACTGCTGCGTGTGGCGGCCCGCAATGCCAGTCTCGTCCCAAGTCTTCTCATCCAGGCGCACTTCGCGGGCTCCTAGCACGGTTTGCCACTGCTCGTTGAAGGTGATGCGGTCGCTGAAGAACACACCGTATGGGCGACTGTCGAGGCGGCGCTCGCTGGCGCCAACGGTCTTGCTCGACGGTTCCAGTGGCGGCGCGCCGGTATCGATATTGCCGCTGCCGAGCCATTCGTTGTAGTACTGGCGTTGGTCGAGGGTACGGCGTTGCGCACTGGCACCTACGATCAATTCGTGGCCGAGGCCCAGGGCATCGAAGCGACCATTGAGCATTGCCTGCGCCTCATCGGTACGACGGGTGTCGTCCGGGCTGCGGTAGTCATAGATGTCGTAATCGCCATTGCCGGCAAAGAACGCGCCTTCGCTCGAACCCCAGGCAAACGCACTGTAATCGTCGATTACCACCTTGCTGCGCGAAGCACTCAGCGTGCCGCTCCAGTCGTCATTGAAGCGGTACTCGAAGCGCCCGCCAAGGTTCAGCGAATCGTTCTGCACGGGCTTGGCCCATTGCTGATAAGCAAGCCGATCACTCGGATCGACCCCATGCGGCACTGCGCTGCCACCAAGCAGTTGATAACCCGGCACTGAGCGCTGCTCGCGGTGCTGATACTCGGCGTCCAGCTGCAAGGTGGCGTTGCTGCTGATCTGCCAATCAAACGCCAACGAGGCAAAGTCACGCTTGCCGTCGGCGTGGTCGACATACGAGCGAATGTCCTCATGGGCGAGGTTGGCGCGCAGGCCGAACTGGCGCTCGCTGCCGAACCAGCCGCCAACGTCAGTGGCCAGATAGCGCTCGCCGTGTTCGTTGGTCGAGACGCTGACGCTACGCACATCGGCGGCGCGTTTGCTCACGTAATTGATCAGGCCGCCCGGCTCGGAGACGCCACTCTGCAAACCCGACAAGCCCTTGAGCAGTTCCACCTGCTGCTTGTTCTCCAGCGCGACGTTCTGCTCGCCGGCGATGGTCTGGCCATTGATCTTGTAGCTGCTGGCAGCATTGAGCTCGAAGCCGCGCACGTTGAAGTTTTCGTAGTAGCCAATCGGCGCATAGCTTTCGCCCACCGAGGCATCGCTTTGCAGCACTTCGCTGAGCTTGCGCACCTGGCGGTCTTCCAGCAGTTGCTGGCTGAATACGCTGATCGAGGCCGGGGTGTCGAGCAGCGCCGCTGGCTGCCAGCCGCCGACCTGCGCCTGGCGCACCTGATAACCGTCGCTGGCGGAAACATCGGTCACCTGCAACGGCGCCAGGGTCACGCCGTCAGCGAGGGCCTGCCCGCTGTGCAGAGCAAGGCCAAGGCTGAGCAGGCTCAGGGGCAGGCGAGGGCGAAGCGAGGTCATGCAGGGCTCCTGGAAAAACGCGCGCGCGGCACCGCTGCGCCGAGGGCAGGCGGGGCGTGGCAGCGGCAGCGGGCAGCCTGCTGGTGTTGCGCCAGGCAGGCGAAAAAGGGGCGCCATGGTAGCAGGCGCAGCAGCGCCGGGCGCCCCTATTTCAGAGGCGCCCGTTCAGAGAAACGATTGAGCTGGCAGATAATTCAGCTCGCGGCAGCCGACGGGCGTGGCGGCTGCAGCTTGCGCCTGCGCTCGGCCAGAACCCACACCAGCAAGGCCAGCGTGCCGATCAGGATCCCGGCGACGACGATGGCTTTCCAGCCGCTGTACTCGAACAACTGCGTCCCCAGCAGTGAGCCCAGCGCGCCGCCGATGAAGTAGCAGGTGATGTAGCCGGCATTGAGCCGGGTGCGGGCCTCGGGACGCAGGCTGATCACGGCGTTCTGGTTGCTGACATGTACCAGTTGTACCGCCAGATCAAGCAGCAACACACCGATCAGCAGGGCCACCAGCGACTGTTCGGCAAAACCCAGTGGCAGCCACGACAGCACCAGCGCACTCAGGCCCACGGTAGTGCCGAGGGCACCCTTGCCGCGGTCGGCCAGGCGCCCGGCCCAGTTCGCTGCCAGGGCACCGGCAGCCCCGGCCAGGCCAAACAGGCCGATGGCCGCCTCGCCATAGTGGTAGGGCTCGCGCACCAGCAAAAACGCCAGTGGGGTCCAGAACAACGCAAACAGGCTGAACGCCAACAGCCCCAGCAACGAGCGCAGGCGCAGCACCGGCTCTTCGGCGAACAGGCGAAACACCGAGCCAATCAGTGCCGGGTATTTCAGCCCAGCGTGGCTCTTGTGCTGCGGCAGGCTGCGGTATAGCGCGATGGCGCTGATCGCCATCAACACTGCCGCCAGCACATAGATGCTGCGCCAGCCGCCCAGCTCGGCCATGAAGCCCGCAGCGGTGCGCGCCAGCAGGATCCCCAGCAGCAGCCCGCTCATCAAGGTGCCGACCGCGCGGCCGCGTTGTTCGGGGGCGGCCAGGCTGGCGGCCATCGGCACCAGAATCTGCGCCACCACCGAAAACAATCCGGTCAGCGTGGTGCCGACCAGCAACCAGGCCAGGTTCGGAGCGCAGGCACTGATGACCAGGCCGACCGTGGCGATGGCAATCATGCACACGATCAGCCGCCGTTGCTCGAACATGTCGCCCAGCGGCGCTAGCAGCAGCAGGCCGGCGCCGTAACTGAGCTGCGCAGCGATGACGATGGTGCCGGCGCTGGCCGTACTCAGGCCAAACTGTTCGGCGATGCTGTGCAGCAAAGGTTGCGCGTAATAGTTGCTGGCAACGGCCAGGCCGGTGGCGGTCGCCATCAGCAGGATGAGGGCGCGACTCAAGGTCGGGGAGGGCATGGCAGGTCCTTTGCTGGCAGTAAAAAGTACATCGAGTATTGGGGCTGCGTTGGCCCCATCCCAATTCAATTGCTGCATGGTAGCGATTACCAGGCGACCCCGTCGCGCTGTCTGGCGCAACGGGGCAGGTACTCAGGCCGAAAAGCCGCCATCCACGGTCAGGCTGGCACCGGTGATGTAGCCCGCTTCGGGGCCGGCGAGGTAGGCGACAAAGCTGGCGATTTCCTCGGCATGGCCATAACGGCCGACGGCCATCAACGGGATCAGGCTGTTGGCAAAGTCGCCATCGGCCGGGTTCATGTCGGTATCCACTGGCCCTGGCTGCACGTTGTTGACGGTCACGCCCTGCGGGCCGAGGTCGCGTGCCAGGCCTTTGGTCAGGCCAACCAGCGTTGACTTGCTCATGGCATACGGGGCGCCGCCGGCAAACGGCATGCGCTCGGCATTGGTGCTGCCGATATTGATGATCCTCCCGCCCTGGCCCAGGTGCGACGCTGCAGCCTGACTGGCGACGAACACGCTGCGCACGTTAACCGCGAGCATGCGGTCGAACTCGGCCAGATCGAACTCGGCGACGGGTGCAACGGCGAGCACGCCGGCGTTGTTGACCAGGATATCCAGCCTGCCGAAGGCGTCGACGGTGTTCTGTACCGCTTGCTGGACGGCGCTGGCATCGGCGCTGTCTGCGCGCAGCGCCAAGGCCTTGCCGCCGGCGCTATTTATCTCTTCGGCCAAGGCCTGGGCAGGCCCGGCGGAGCTGACGTAGGTGAACGCGACGTGTGCGCCTTGCAGCGCCAGGCGGCGCACGATGGCTGCACCGATGCCACGCGAACCGCCTTGGACCAAAGCGACTTTGCCGGTGAAGGTGAGGGAACTGGACATGGGCGAACTCCTGCTAGTGGGCAAGGCGAAAGGCCTTGGGATGGGCGCAGTATCCGCTGCCGATTAGCTACTGATAAGATGCTAATCACGATCAGCAGAGTAAACCCTGGGTTGCTAATCATGGCCATCGAGTCATTCAGTACGCTGGAATGCTTTATCCGCAGCGCCGAGGTTGGCAGCTTCGCCGAAGCGGCTCGGCGGCTGCGCCTGACTCCGGCCGCAGTGGGCAAGAACGTTGCCCAGCTGGAGTCGCGCCTGGGTGTGCGGCTGTTTCAGCGCAGCACCCGCAAGCTGACCCTGACCGAAGCCGGCCAGCGCTTTCTAAGCGAGGTCAAGGACAGCTTCGGCACTATCCAGTCGGCCATGGCCAACCTGGCCAGCGCGCAGGGGCAGCCGGCGGGGCTGTTGCGGGTGAGCATGGGCACGGTGTTCGGCCGCCTGTACGTGCTGCCGCTGCTGGGTGAGTTTTTGCAGCGCTTCCCGGCGATCACGCCGGATTGGCACTTCGACAACCGCCAGGTCGACCTGATCGGCCAGGGTTTCGATGCGGCCATCGGCGGCGGCTTCGAGCTGCCGCCGGGAGTGGTGGCGCGGCGGTTGACTCCAGCGCATCGAGTGCTGGTCGCGGCGCCTGGGTTTATTCAAGGGCGCGCCGCGATCAATCAGCCGGAAGATCTGATCGAGTTGCCCGGCATTCTTATCCGCTCGCCGCAGACCGGCCGCGTGCGGGCCTGGCCATTGACCAGTCGCGGGCGTGAGCAACGACCGCTGCAGTTGCGTCAGGCCATGACCATGAGCGACTCCGATGCTGCCTGCGCGGTGGCCCAGCAAGGCCTGGGGATTGCCTTGGTCAGCCTGCCGTTTGCTGTGCCGTACCTGCGCGCTGGCCTGCTGCAACGGGTGCTACCGGACTGGTACGTGGACGATGGCAACATCAGCGTTTACTACGCTGGGCACAAGCTGCTGCCGGGCAAGACCCGCGCGTTCATCGACTTTGTCGTCGAGCAGTTTGCCGAGCAGGGCCTGGCCAGCGCCTTTGATGCGCTGGAGCTGCTTTAGACGACAGCAACCACGGCGGACACCTGGGCCACGCCTGCCACCACCAGGCTCACTTCATCGTCCAGCCGCTTGCCGATCAACACTTGCCCCAGTGGTGAGCGCGGGGTGATCACGGTCACCTGCTGCGGCCCGTGGCCAATCTTCAGGCCGGCGCCCTCCGGGCCAATGAACACCCGACGCTGATCGCCTTGTTCGTCTTCGAGGGTGACCAGGCTGCTGATCTGAATGCCGCGTGCGGGGTCATAGTCACGCAGCACCAACTGTTGATAGGTCAGCAGCGCCTGGCGGATCTCGGCAGCGCGACGGGCCTGGCCGGTTGCCAGGTAAGAAGCCTCGAGGCCGAGGGTGTCGTACTTGTTCTCGGCCTTGTTCTCTTCGGCGGTGGCGGCTTCATAGGCGATCTGCGCGGCCCGTCGCAGTGCCTCGACGTCGGCTTCGAGGGCAGTGACGATGGCGCTGAGGACTTCATTCTTGTTCAGCATCAGTAACAGAACTCGAGTACGTTGGCCTGGCTCTTGTCGGTCGGCGCGGTGCGATTCTGCTGCAGCCAGAACTGGCACTTGGGCTTGTTCAGGTTACGCGGGTTGCCCTGCGCGGCTGCGGCGGCCTGCTCGGCTTCCTGGTTGTGCAGAATGTCCTTGTAGCGCTCGAACATCTGCGCCTGGGCATCCCCGGCTGCGGCCGGTGCTGGCGCTACGATTGCCGGTGCCAGCACCTGAGCGACCGGCTGCACCTGTTCGGGCCACAACCGCGCCGCCAGCCACAGGCTCACGGCAATCGCGACGGCGCCAAGCCACAGGCCGAAGGCAATACACAGCACCAGTTGCACGGGCTTGAGGGTAATCTTCAGTTCACGGCGGCGGTACATGGCGGCCTCCTGGCAGGGCGGGGTGGCGAGCATTGTCGCATGGCCGCCGACAAATATTCAGCGCGGTGCTTTTGTCGGCAGGCGTTTATCCGCAAAATCGCGGGTTTTACCGCGCAGCATGGGAGCGGCGATGAAAGCCAGCTGGGATATCTTTTGCACCGTTGTGGATAACTACGGTGATATCGGCGTGACCTGGCGCCTGGCCCGGCAGTTGGTGGCCGAACACGGCCTGGCTGTTCGCTTGTGGGTCGACGACCTGAACGCCTTCGTGCCACTGTGCCCAGCCGCTGACGCCAACGCCGAGCAGCAGTGGCACGAGGGGGTCGACGTGCGCCATTGGCCGGCGGCATGGCCGGCCACTACACCAGCCGAGGTGGTGATCGGTGCTTTTGCCTGCCAACTGCCCCCGGCCTACATCGAAGCGATGAGCGCGCAAGTGACGCCGCCGTTGTGGCTGAACCTCGAGTACCTGAGCGCCGAAGACTGGGTCGAGGGTTGCCACGGTTTGCCGTCGCCCCAGCCCAACGGCCTGCGCAAGGTGTTTTTCTTCCCGGGTTTCACCGCCAGGACCGGCGGCCTGCTGCGCGAGGCCGGTTTGCTGGCGAGCCGCGACAGCCTGCAGTCAGCGCCAAAGCAACGGGCAGAGTTTTTGGCAGGGCTGGGCGTGCAGGTCGCATCCGGCAGCCGGCTGCTGTCGCTGTTCGCTTATGAGAACCGCCAGTTGGGCAGTTGGCTGCAGGCGCTGGCGGCAGGGGCGCAAGCGACTCACCTGCTGGTGCCACAGGGGCGAATTCTGGCGGACCTGGCGGCCTGGCTCGAGGTTGCCACGCTGGCGCCGGGTGCGCTGCATCAACGCGGCGCGCTGACTGTGCAGGTGGTGCCATTCGTCAGTCAGGGTGATTACGACAAGCTGCTGTGGGCCTGCGACTTCAATGTCGTGCGCGGTGAAGATTCGTTCGTGCGTGCGCAGTGGGCCGGTGTGCCGATGCTGTGGCATATCTACGTCCAGGACGAGAATGCCCACTGGGAAAAACTCGAAGCGTTCCTGGCGCTCTATCGCCAGGGTCTGTCAGACCCGGCCAGCGTGGCGCTGACCGCATTGTGGCGGGCATGGAACATCGACGGCGACATGGGCCAGGCCTGGCAAGCGCTGCAGCCATACTGGGACGAACTGCAAACCCATGCCCGCGAATGGGCTGTCGCGCAAGCCGCTCAGCCGGACCTCGCCACAGCGCTAGTACACTTTTGCCGAAATTCGCTATGATACGCGGCCTCGATTTTTATAAATCCATCCAGATTCGGATATTTCGCAATGAAAACTGGTAAAGAAATCAAACCCGGTACCGTTCTGCGCATCGATAACGATCCGTGGCTGGTTCAGAAAGCTGAGTTCACCAAGTCGGGCCGTAACAGCGCGATCATGAAGACCAAGCTGAAAAACCTGCTGACCGGCTACAAGACTGAAACCGTATACGGTGCAGACGACAAGCTGGACGACGTGATCCTTGATCGCAAAGAAGCAACCCTGTCGTTCATCAATGGTGATACTTACACCTTCATGGACACCACCGACTACACCATGTACGAGCTGAACGCCGAAGATATCGAGGCCGTTCTGCCGTACATCGAAGAAGGCATGACTGACATCTGCGAAGCTGTGTTCTTCGAAGAGCGTCTGGTATCGGTTGAACTGCCGACCACCATCAGCCGTAAAGTTGTCTACACCGAGAACTCGGCGCGTGGCGACACTTCGGGCAAGGTCATGAAGCCTGCCAAACTGTCCAACGGTACTGAAGTTCAGGTTGCTGACTTCATCGAAATCGACGAAATGATCGATATCGACACCCGTGACGGTAGCTTCAAAGGCCGTTCGAAGAAGTAATCACTTCTGCCGAACGCAAAAAAAACCCGGCGTTGGCCGGGTTTTTTTATGCCTGAAAATTACTCAGACGTTCACATGCAAGCGTACATCGACGTTGCCGCGGGTGGCATTGGAGTACGGGCAGACCTGGTGTGCCTTGTCGACCAGTTCCTGCGCTGCGGCTTGTTCCAGGCCGGGCAGGTTGATCTCCAGGTCGATGTCCAGGCCAAAGCCGCCGGGAATCTGGCCGATGCCGACCTTGGCGGTGATCGAGGTGTCTGCTGGCAACGGCTGCTTGGCCTGGCCCGCGACGAACTTCAGGGCACCGATGAAGCAGGCCGAGTAGCCGGCAGCGAACAGCTGCTCGGGATTGCTGCCTTCGCCGCCGGCGCCGCCGAGCTCTTTCGGCGTGCTCAGTTTGACTTCGAGCTTGCCGTCGTTCGAGCGGGATTTGCCATCACGACCACCGGTGGAAGTGGCTTGGGCAATGTACAGCGGAGTGACCTTTTGCATGACTAGCCTCGCGTAATGTGCTGCGCGCCGTAGCGCTGGTTGGTGTGGGAATTAAAATAGCGCGCAATTAGTTTGCGCGCAAGATAAATCACTAGCCGTTTGTCGGGACGGCTGTCCCAGCGTATTCGCTATACGGCTTTTTGCAGGCTGGCGCGCAGGTCCAACAGCTCGGACTGCAACTGCTGGAGCCGCTCCAGGCTGCGCCCGCTGGCCTGCAGAATGCACTGCGGCACGCGCTTGGCATCCTCATGCAGGGCATGGCCCTTGTCGGTCAGTTGCACCAGCACCACCCGCTCATCCTCGCGGCTGCGGGTGCGCTTGAGCAGGCCCTCGCTTTCCAGGCGTTTGAGCAGCGGGGTCAGCGAGCCAGGGTCGGTCAGCAGGCGATTGCTGATTTCACCTACGGTCAGGCCGTCCTGCTCCCACAACACCAGCATCGCCAGGTATTGCGGATAGGTCAGGCCCAGCGCCTGCAGCAAGGGCTTGTAAACCTTGGTCATCAGCAACGAGGTCGAGTGCAGGGCAAAACAGACCTGGTTGTTCAGCAGCAGCTCGTCGCAGGGGGCTTTAGTGTCGGCGTTCATGCAGGTCCTTGAATTCTTCAGATTTAAAATCTAGCACGCTGATAGCTGGCGCGCTCACTACCAGCGTAATTCGCTGCGCAGGGCAAGATCCCACGGCGGCAACGGACTGAACCGGCTCTTGAGGAATTCGAGCAGCAAGCGGCTGCGAGAGTTCGTTTCATGTTCCAGGCGTAATGCGTAGATACCGCTGGTCTCGGCTGCAGGCAGGCCGTTTTGACAGAATAACGGCACCAGGTCGCCGCGCAGCAGGTGCTCGCTGATCAGCCAGGTCGGCAGGTGCGCCACGCCCAAACCGGCCAGGGCGCCGCACAGCAGGGTCTCAGCGTTGTTGGCCGACATGCGCATGCGGCTGGGCCGATACTGGCGCTGTTGGCCGTCGACGTTGAAGCGCCAGGCAAACGGTGGCGCCAGGCCGTCCCAGTCGAGGCCGTCGTGCTCTGGTAGTTCGCTGGGGTAGTTGGGCAGGCCACGGTTGGTCAGATACGCCGGGCTGGCGCAGGCCACGCGGACCATATAGGCCAGTGGTGTAGCAACCAGCCGGGTGTCGGCCAAGGGGCCGGCGCGCAACACCAGATCGACCTCGCCCAGGTGGCTGCCGTGCAGGTCGACGAAGCTGTCGATCAGGCGCAGGCGCACGTCCAGCCCGGGATACGCCGCGAGAAAGTCGGCAATCGCCGGGGCCAGGTGCAGGCGGCCGAAGGCGGCCGGGGCGTCAATGCGGATCAGCCCCTCAGGGGCGTTGCTCAGCGAGACCGCTTCGGCGCGGGCCAGGCGCAGCTCTTCGATGATGCGCCGGGCGCGTTCGGCAAAGGCCTTGCCGGCGGGCGTTACGCGTACGGCATGGGTGCTGCGCACGAACAGCCGGCTGCCCACTGCTGCCTCGAGACTGTCGATGCGCCGAGCCACGGCTGATGGGGTCAGGGGATGGCGCCTGGACGCGGCGGAAAAACTGCCGGTGTCGAGCACGTCGAGGAACAGGCTCAGCTGTTCGGTAAGGGCATCGGGGTTCATTCAGGCTCTGCTTGTGCGAGATGCGCAAAGCCATTGTGCGCTGCTGTGCGTTTCCCTACCAGCCCGCAGTGGTTAGCATGTACACATTGTGTAACAGGCAGATGAGGCCCTGATGATCGAGTGGTTGCTGTATATCGTACTGGGCGCTGCATTGGGCACGGTGGGCGGATTGTTCGGCATCGGTGGCGGCTTGATCGCGATCCCGGCGCTGGGCGTGCTGTTTGGTCTGGACCAACAACTCGCGCAAGGCACCGCGCTGGTGATGGTGGTGCCGAATGTGCTGCTGGCGCTGTGGCGTTACAACCAGCGCAATCGCATCGAACTGCGCTACGCCTTGCCGTTGTCGCTTTTCAGTCTGCTGTTCGCCTGGCTGGGCTCGATCTGGGCGGTCGGCATCGATGCCCATTCGATGCGCCTGGGCTTTGTCGGCTTTTTGCTGGCGTTGGTGGTGTGGAACCTGGCGCGGATGTTCATGCGCACCGCACCGGCCAGCAGCCAGTTGCGTTACCCGTGGCCGTGGCTGGGTGTGCTCGGCTGTTTTGCCGGGACCATGGGCGGGCTGTTCGGGGTTGGCGGCGCGGTGGTTGCCACACCGGTACTGACCAGTGTGTTCGGCACCACTCAGGTGGTCGCCCAGGGTCTGTCGCTGGCATTGGCGGCACCGAGCACCTCGGTGACTTTGCTCACCTACGGCCTGCACCACAGTGTTGACTGGCAGATGGGCGCTGCCCTGGCCGTGGGCGGGCTGCTCAGCATCAGTTGGGGCGTGAAGCTCGCGCACGCCTTGCCCGAGCGCGTGCTGCGCATGATGTTCTGTGGCTTTTTGGTGGTGTGCGCCGTGCTGCTGGCTTACGAGTTGTAAGCCGGTCGCGCAGTCACCGGCTGGCAGTGACTGCGCGCGAGCAGGTCAGCGACGGACCTGCTTGAGGGTTTCGGCGATGAGGAATGCCAGCTCCAGTGACTGGTCGGCATTCAGCCGCGGGTCACAGTGGGTGTGGTAGCGATCGGACAAGCCGTCTTCGGTGATCGGTCGCGCACCGCCAATGCACTCGGTGACGTTCTGCCCGGTCATCTCGATGTGAATGCCGCCAGCGTACGAGCCTTCGGCCTGATGAACCTGGAAGAAGTGCTTCACCTCATCGAGGATTTGCGCAAAGTCGCGGGTCTTGTAGCCGCTGCTGGCCTTGATCGTGTTGGCGTGCATCGGGTCGCAGCTCCACAGCACCTGGCGGCCTTCGCGCTCTACCGTACGGATCAGCCCCGGCAGGTGTGTGCCGACCTTGCCTGCGCCCATGCGCACGATCAGGTTCAGGCGGCCTGGATCGTTGCTCGGGTTGAGCACATCGATCAGCCGAATCAACTCCTCAGGGTCCATGCTTGGGCCGACCTTAACCCCGATCGGGTTGTGCACACCGCGCAGGAATTCGACATGCGCGCCATCGAGCTGGCGGGTGCGGTCGCCGATCCACAACATGTGCGCCGAGCAGTCATAGAAATCGCCGGTCAGGCTGTCGCTGCGCACAAACGCTTGTTCGTAGTTCAGCAGCAGCGCTTCGTGGGCGGTAAAGAAGCTGGTTTCGCGCAGCTGCGGCGCGCTGTCCAGGCCACAGGCGCGCATGAACGCCAGGGTCTCGTCGATGCGGTCGGCGAGCTGGTGGTACTTGTCGGACAGGGCTGAGTTGGCGATGAAGTCGAGGTTCCACTTGTGCACCTGATGCAGGTCGGCAAAACCGCCCTGGGCAAACGCGCGCAGCAGGTTGAGGCTGGCGGTGGACTGGTGGTACGCCTGCAGCAGGCGCTCGGGGTCGGGGATGCGGCTGGGTGCGTCGAAGCCAATGCCGTTGACGATGTCGCCGCGGTACGCTGGCAAGGTCACCTGGCCAATGGTCTCGTCACCGGCCGAACGCGGCTTGGCGAACTGCCCGGCCATGCGCCCGACCTTGACCACCGGGCAACCGGCCGCAAAAGTCATGACAATGGCCATCTGCAGCAGCACCTTGAAGGTGTCGCGGATCTTCGCGGCGGAAAACTCGGCAAAGCTCTCGGCGCAATCGCCGCCCTGCAGCAGAAATGCCCGGCCCTGGGTGACCTCGGCGAATTGCCGGCGCAGCTCGCGCGCTTCACCGGCAAACACCAGCGGCGGATAGCTGGCGAGGGTCTGCTCGACCTTGGCCAGGTGCGCGGCATCGGGGTAGCTCGGCTGCTGCTGGATGGGCAGGGCACGCCAGCTTTCGGGGCTCCAGGGTTGGTTCATCACGGGCTCGTTATTGGCTGTTAGGGGCAATGGCTCATGGTATCAGGTGGCGGCGTGCTTGTTGCACCGCAGGCATTGACGGACAATGGCGCTTTTGTGCGCGGTGCAGCGGGAGTGGTAATGACTAACGAGCGGGAAGAGCGGCTGCTGGCTCGGGTCGAGGATGCCTATGGCATCGTCAGCGTTTACGAGGTCGAGGATTATCGTTTTCTCGAATTCGGTGAGGCCATCGAGCAAAGCTGCGTGTTTACCGCTGACCCTAGCTGGCTTGAATACGACTACACCCGGGCGATGCTGATCGGCGCGCTGTGCCATGAGCTGCCCGAGAGCGCGCTGTTTCTCGGCCTGGGGGCCGGTACGCTGACCCAGGCGTGCCTGAAGTTCCTGCCGTTGGATGACGTCGAAGCCATTGAGCTACGCCCGGATGTACCGCGGCTGGCCATGGAATACCTCGGTCTGGACGATGACCCGCGGCTGTATGTGCGCATTGGTGATGCGGTCGAGTTGCTGCCGACGGCCGAGAAGGCTGACCTGATCTTTGTCGACCTGTATACCGACCATGGGCCGGGAGTGGCGCATCTGGCCTGGAATTTCCTCGAGCAGTGTCAGCAGCAGCTAAACCCAGGCGGTTGGCTGGTGATCAACCAGTGGGCCGGCGATGACGGCAAGCCGCTGGGTGCGGCGCTGCTGCGTGGGCTCTACCACCGGCATTATTGGGAGTTGCCGGTGAAGGAGGGCAATGTCGTGGTGCTGGTGCCAGCCGAATTCGATCAGGAATTGCAGATCGACGAGTTGCGCGCGCGGGCCGAGGCGCTGGCGCCGCAGTTGGGGTATAGCCTTGAGTACCTGATCAAGGCGATTCGCCCGGCGACCTGAGGCCTTCGGGGCCCCCCCCGAATTGCCTGCACACTACAATTCTTCATCCTGCCACCCGCAAAAGCCGAACCGATTCAGCCATAATCCCTGGCCAGCTACCCACCCCACCACGGTCGAGAAAAAAATTTCACCGTAATCAAGGATTTCGGGTATAGTACGCGCCGGTCTTTTAGCGGGCCGCAAAATCAGGTGGTGCAAATCCTCCGAGTCCAGCTTCGGCTGCACGTCCGCTAGTCGGACCTTCTCAAGTATTTCTTTTTCAATCGTTTTCGCAAATCCCCGCCGCCAAAACTGCCTGGGTGACCTTTGGGTCTTTCAAGGCATGTGCAGTTTTGGAGCATGGGTCTTTGCGGATGCACATAGAGGCAGACCCATGACCCAGGAAACCGGCGGATTCGCCGCTCTCGGACTTAACCCGAACATTGTTGCTGCTGTAATGGCCACCGGCTACGAAGAGCCGTCCGCCATTCAGCATCAGTCGATCCCGATCATCCTCGACGGTCATGACATGATCGGCCAGGCGCAGACCGGCACCGGTAAAACCGCTGCCTTCGCTCTGCCGATCCTGAATCGCATCGATGTGAGCAAGCGCGAACCGCAAGCCCTGATCCTGGCGCCAACCCGTGAGTTGGCGCTGCAAGTTGCTACCGCATTCGAAACCTACGCCAAGCAAACGCCGGGTATCAATGTAGTGGCTGTGTACGGTGGCGCCCCGATGGGCCCTCAGCTGCGTGCCATTCGCAATGGTGCTCAGATCGTCGTAGCGACCCCAGGCCGTCTGTGCGACCACCTGCGTCGCGACGAGAAAGTCCTGTCGACTGTTCAGCACCTGGTGCTGGACGAAGCCGACGAGATGCTCAAGCTGGGCTTCATGGACGACCTTGAAGTCATCTTCGAGGCCCTGCCGCCGACTCGCCAGACCGTGCTGTTCTCTGCGACCCTGCCGTCGTCGATCCGCAGCATTGCCGAGCGTCATCTGCGCGAGCCGAAACACGTCAAGATCCAGAGCAAGACCCAGACTGTAACCGCGATCGATCAGGCTCACCTGATGGTTCACGCTGACCAGAAGATCGCTGCTGTCCTGCGTCTGCTGGAAGTCGAAGAGTTCGATGCCCTGATCGCCTTCGTGCGCACCAAGCAAGCCACTCTGGATCTGGCCGCTGCCCTTGAAGCCAAAGGCTACAAGGCTGCTGCGCTGAACGGCGACATCGCCCAGAACCAGCGTGAGCGCGTGATCGAGTCGCTCAAGGATGGCCGTCTGGACATCGTTGTCGCTACCGACGTCGCTGCCCGTGGTCTGGACGTACCGCGCATCACCCACGTATTCAACGTGGACATGCCGTACGACCCAGAGTCCTACGTGCACCGTATCGGCCGTACTGGCCGTGCCGGTCGCGAAGGCCGTGCACTGCTGCTGGTGACTCCACGTGAGCGCCGCATGCTGCAGGTTATCGAGCGTGTGACCGGTCAGAAAGTTGCTGAAGCCCGTCTGCCTGGCCCACAAGCTGTGCTCGATGCGCGCATCAAGAAGCTGACCGCAAGCCTGGCGCCACTGGTAGCCGAAGCAGAAACCACCCACGGCGACCTGTTCGACCGCCTGACCGCTTCGCTGGAATGTACCCCGCGTGCCCTGGCTTCGGCCCTGCTGAGCAAAGCCACCAACGGTCAGCCGCTGGACCTGGCTTCGGTTGAGCGCGAGCAGCCGCTGGTACCAACCGGTGCCCCGCGTGGCGAGCGTACCGAGCGTAGCGACCGCCCTGATCGTGGCGAGCGCAGCAGCAGCGACCGTGGCGACCGTGAGCGCCGTGCGCCAATGCCACTGGCCGAAGGCCGTGTGCGTTGCCGTACCGCTCTGGGTGCTCGTGACGGCATCGCCGCCAAGAACCTGCTCGGGGCGATCCTCAACGAAGGCGGCCTGGCCCGCGATGCTATCGGCCGTATCCAGGTACGCGACAGCTTCAGCCTGGTCGAGCTGCCGGAAGATGGTCTGGAGCGTCTGCTGACCAAGCTCAAGGACACCCGCGTAGCCGGTAAGCAGCTCAAGCTGCGCCGCTATCGCGAGGATTGATCCTGGCGCACTAAAAAAAATCCCCGATTGATTCGGGGATTTTTTTTGCCTGACAAACGCCCAGGCTCAATCGAAGCGATAGATGTCCATGCCCAGCGCGCCGTGGGTGAAGCCTTGATGGACCACGCCAAGGCGCGCCCCTGCACCCATCGCGAAAAACAACGGCAGGAGGTGCTCATCGCTCGGGTGGTTGCGTACCGCGTGCGGCGCCTGGCGCCGGTAGTCAAGCAGGGCAGGGCGGTCATCCGCCTCCAGCCTGGCCACGATCCAGTCGCGAAACGCCAGCGCCCAGGGCTCTACAGCATCTGGCCCAGCGTGCCAGTCCAGCTCGCCGAGGTTATGGGTGATGCTGCCTGAGCCGATCAGCAGGATGCCGTCTGCGCGCAACGCGGCCAGTGCCTGACCGACGCGCTGTTGCAGCTCCGGCCCGGCGTGGCTGGGCAGCGACACCTGTACTACGGGAATATCGGCCTCGCGGTACATCAGCGACAGCGGTACCCAGGCGCCATGGTCGAACGGACGCTGGTCATCAAGCCGCGCTGGCAGGCCGGCAGCGCTCAGTTGCTGGCTGATCTGACTGGCCAGCTCGGGCGCACCCGGTGCCGGGTATTCAACGGCATACAGCGCTGGCGGGAAGCCACCGAAGTCGTGCCAGGTCGCTGGCTGCGGGTTGCTCATGACCAGCAGCTCGCGGCTCTCCCAATGGGCCGAGACCAGTACGATGGCTTTAGGTCGAGGCAGCTCGCGGGCCAGCCTGGCCAGGGCCGGCCCGCTGGCCCCAGGTTGCAAGGCCAGCATTGGAGAGCCGTGGGAAATAAACAGGCTGGGCAACATGGCGGTGGTCCTGAAGGCTAAGATGAGGCCATCTTCGAGCAGATTCAGATCGACTTCCAATATAAGTTTTTGCAGTGACTGATCGAAAAACCAGGAGGAAGCATGCAGGCTGCGTTTTGGCACAAGAAGTGGGCAGACAACCAGATCGGTTTTCACCAGAGCCAGGTAAATCCCTATTTGCAGGCGCATTGGCCGGCCCTGCAACTGGCGCCTGGTAGCCGGGTGCTGGTGCCGCTGTGTGGCAAGAGCCTGGATCTGCTCTGGCTCGCCGGGCAGGGCCATCAGGTGCGTGGAGTAGAGCTGTCCGCTCAGGCAATCGAGGCGTTTTTTGCCGGCAACGGGCTGCAGCCAGAGGTCTCCCGTCAGGGCCAGTTCGAGGTCTGGCGCAGCGGGGAAATCCAGCTTTGGTGTGGCGATATCTTCGACTTGCAGGCGGCTGACCTGGCCGAGTGCGCCGGGCTGTATGACCGTGCGGCGCTGATTGCCTTGCCGCAGGAAATGCGTAGCAGCTATCTGCAGTTGCTTGGCAACGGCTTGCCAGCTGGCGCCCAAGGCTTGCTGGTGACCCTTGAGTACGATCAGGCACGTATCGACGGTCCGCCGTTTTCGGTGGCTGAGCGTGAAGTGCGGGAAGGCTATGCAGGTTGGCAGGTTGATGCGCTGGGGACTCAGCAGATCATTGCCGAAAGCCCTAAGTACAGTCAGGCCGGCGTGAGCAGCTTGTTGGAGCGGGTGTATCACTTGCACCGCTGAAGCGGTCCGAGATGTAACGTGCCAGGCCGCTGCATTTGGCAGCGGCCCGGCGGGTTATCAACCGCGTTGGCGCAGCGCTTCGATACGCTCTTCCAGCGGCGGGTGGCTCATCAGCAGACCAGCCAGGCCCTGCTTGAGGCCGCCATTGATGCCGAAGGCCTTCAGCGTGTCGGGCATATGCACCGGCATGCCTTGCTCGACCCGCAGGCGCTGCAGGGCAGCGATCATGGCGCCGGTGCCGGCCAGGCGAGCGCCGGCTTCGTCGGCGCGGTACTCGCGGCGGCGCGAGAACCACATGACGATCATGCTCGCCAGAATGCCCAGGATCAGCTCGGCAACGATGGTCGCAACGTAGTAGGCGATACCGCGGCCTTCTTCGTTCTTGAAGATCACCTTGTCGACAAAGTTGCCGATGATCCGCGCAAAGAACATGACGAAGGTGTTTACCACGCCCTGCACCAGCGCCAGGGTGACCATGTCACCGTTGGCGACGTGGCCGATTTCGTGGGCCAGCACCGCGCGGACTTCATCGGGCGAGAAGCGCTCGAGCAAGCCTTGCGACACGGCGACCAAGGCGTCGTTGCGGTTCCAGCCGGTGGCAAAGGCATTGGCCTCGTAAGCCGGGAAGATACCCACCTCGGGCATCTTGATGCCGGCTTCGCGGGATAGCTCTTCGACCGTCTGCAACAGCCATTGCTCATGGCGGGTGCGGGGCTGGGTGATGATCTGCGTGCCGGTGCTCATCTTCGCCATCCACTTGGAGATGAACAGCGAGATCAGCGAGCCGGCGAAGCCGAACACGGCGCAGAAGACCAGCAACTGGCCGAGGTCGAGGTCAACCCCATTGGCGGCCATGAACCCATTGAAACCGAACAGGCTCAGGGTAATGCTTGCAACCAGCACCACCGCGAGGTTGGTGGCTACAAACAACAGAATGCGCATCATGGTTGTTACGTTCTCCTGACGGATGAAAATTTTGCTGACTGCGGGGTATATAAGGGGGCTGTCGCGCCGATTCAACCGGGCGACTATTTCAAACTGTGTAGCGCGGAGTATGGCAGAGGAATTTCGCCCAGCTGTAGGCGAGAGCGTTGCAGGATGTAAGGGGAATTTCGCACCCGTAGACGGGACCGCAGCGCGGCCCCGTCATGCTCAAGGCTGGATCACTGCTGGTAGGTGCGCAGGAAGTTGCCGATGCGGCCGATGGCCTGCTCCAGGTCATCCACGCGCGGCAGCGTAACCACCCGGAAGTGGTCCGGCCACGGCCAGTTGAACGCAGTGCCCTGGACGATCAGCAGCTTCTCGGAGAGCAGCAGGTCGAGGGCAAACTTCTCGTCGTTGAGGATCGGGCAGACCTTCGGGTCGATCCGCGGGAACGCATACAGCGCGCCCATCGGCTTGACGCAGCTGACACCCGGGATGTCGTTGAGCAGCTCGTAGGTCCGGTTGCGCTGCTCGAGCAGGCGGCCTGGTGGCAGGATCAGGTCATTGATGCTCTGGTAACCACCCAGGGCGGTCTGGATCGCATGCTGGGCCGGCACGTTGGCGCACAGGCGCATGTTGGCCAGCATGTCGATGCCTTCGATGTAGCTCTGGGCGTTGTGCTTGGGCCCGGAGATGATCAGCCAGCCGGAGCGGAAGCCCGCCACCCGGTACGACTTGGACAGGCCGTTGAAGGTCAGGCAGAGCAGGTCCGGGGCGAGCGCGGCGGTGCTGATGTGCACGGCTTCGTCGTAGAGGATCTTGTCGTAGATCTCGTCGGAGAACACCACCAGGTTGTGCTGGCGAGCCAGTTCGAGCATGCCCAGCAGCATCTCTTTGGAGTACACCGCGCCGGTAGGGTTGTTCGGGTTGATGATCACCAGCGCCTTGGTATTGGGGGTGATCTTGGCCTTGATGTCGGCCAGGTCCGGGAACCAGTCGGCCTGCTCGTCGCACAGGTAATGCACCGGGTTGCCGCCGGCCAGGCTTACTGCGGCGGTCCACAGCGGGTAGTCCGGTGCCGGGATGAGCACTTCGTCGCCATTGTTGAGCAACGCCTGCATCGACATCACGATCAGCTCGGAGACGCCGTTGCCAAGGTAGATGTCCTCAATGGTGACGCCTTCGATCTCTTTTTGCTGGCAGTACTGCATGACTGCCTTGCGTGCGCTGAACAGGCCTTTGGAGTCGCTGTAGCCCTGGGCGGTCGGCAGATTGCGGATCACGTCCTGGAGGATTTCATCCGGCGCCTCGAAGCCAAACGGCGCCGGGTTGCCGATGTTCAGCTTGAGGATGCGGTGGCCTTCCTCTTCCAGGCGTTTGGCGTGCTTGAGCACAGGGCCGCGAATGTCGTAGCAGACATTGGCCAGCTTATTCGATTTGCTGAACTGCATGATGTGATCCCGATTGAGAAGTCGCGGACGCGTCGCCGTCGAAAGGTTTGTAAGGGCGCGGCGCGGGTGCCAGACTTGGAGCCTTGCGCACGAAGCCAACTAATATACGTGCCACCCGCGCCGTGGAAAAGCCGGTGCGAGGTGAAATTCAGCCTGCCGAGGTGACAACATGCAAAAGATCGACAAAACCCTGGATGAATGGCGCGCCATGCTCGACCCCGAGCAGTATCAGGTGTGTCGCCTGAGAGGCACCGAGCGCCCGTTCAGCGGCAAGTACAACAGCCACAAGGCCGACGGTGTGTACACCTGCATCTGTTGCAACGCTGACCTGTTCGACTCGACCACCAAGTTCGATTCCGGCTGTGGCTGGCCAAGCTTCTATGCGCCGATTGCCGACAGCGCGATGATCGAAATCCGTGACACGACTCACGGCATGATCCGTACCGAAGTCACCTGCGCCCAGTGCGATGCGCACCTGGGTCATGTGTTCCCTGACGGCCCGCCGCCGACCGGGCTGCGCTACTGCATCAACTCGGTGTGTCTGGACTTCAAGCCGCGTGACTGACCGGAGAGCGACCATGGACGATTCTTTGCTGAACATCCCCTGCGTGACCTTGAGCGGCGAGCACAAGCTGCTCGGCGACTTCGCCGGCGAGGCGCTGCTGGTGGTGAACACCGCCAGCCAGTGCGGCTTCACCCCGCAGTATCAGGGCCTGGAACAGCTATGGCGCGACTATCGCGGGCAGGGCCTGGTGGTGCTGGGCTTTCCCTGCAATCAGTTCGGCAAGCAGGAGCCCGGCGATGCCCGCGAAATCGCCTCGTTCTGCGAAGCACGCTTTGGCGTCAGTTTCCCGTTGATGCGCAAGATCGACGTCAACGGCCCAGGTACTCATCCGCTGTTCGTCGAGCTGAAAAAACGCGCGCCGGGCCTGCTTGGCACCGAGAAGGTCAAGTGGAACTTCACCAAGTTCCTGCTCGACCCGGTCAGCGGCAAGGTCACCCGCTTTGCTCCGACCACCAAGCCGCAGGCGTTACAGGCTGCGGTGGAGAAACTGCTCAACCCTTGAGCGGCACCCAGTGTTCGATCAGTGCGAGCAGGTCTTCGCGGCGAAACGGCTTGGCCAGGTAGTCATCCATGCCGGCGGCGCGGCAGCGCTCGCGCTCTTCCGGCATGGCATTGGCGGTCAGGGCGACGATGGGTAATTGTTGCCAACGTCCGCTCTGGCGAATCCGCCGGCTGGCTTCGTAACCGTCCATGACCGGCATGTTGCAGTCCATCAGGACCATGTCGACGGTTTCCCGTGCGAGCATTTCCAGGGCCTCGGCGCCTTGGCTGGCGACCAGCACCTGGCAGCCGAGCTTGCCCAGCATGCCCTTGGCCACTAGTTGATTGACTGGATTGTCTTCGACCAGCAGCACTCGTGCGCGGTGCTGCAGGGCGTTGGGCGAAGTCTGCACGGGGGCGGTGTTGGCCTGTTCGCCCTGGAGCATCCGCCGCAGCGTCTGGTAGAGCGCGTTGCGCGCCAACGGCCGAGCCAGCTGCACCAGCGGAGCCAGCTCGCCGGCGCGCTCGGAGGGGAGGAAGTTGCCGTAGGCTGTGACCAGCAGAATCGGCGCAGCGAATTGCGGGCGCAGCGCGAGCAGTTGCTCGAGGTCATCGGTGATCAACAGCTCGAAGGCGCCTGGCTGCAGCGTGCTGGCGCTTTCGTGCTGTTGATAGTCCAGGCCCCAGCCAGGCAGGTTGCTGCTCAGCAGCTCGGCCAGGCCACTGCCGGCCTTGCTCAGGACCACCACGCGTCCACGCAGCGGCGCGGCGGGAATCGCTTCGGTGTGGCTCAGCAGCGGCAGGTCGGCGCTGAAACGGCTGCCAAAGCCTGCGGCTGACTGGATATGCAGGTGGCCTTGCATGGCTTTGCACAGGTTGCGCGTCAGGGCCAGGCCCAGGCCGGTGCCGCCGTACTGGCGGGTGATGCCGGCACCGGCCTGGGTGAACGGCTGAAAGATTCGTGCCTGGGCCTCTTCGGGGATGCCGATGCCGGTGTCGCAGACTTCCAGGCGTACGCCGCCGACAATTGGCGACAGGCGCACATCGACACGGCCAAAGCGGGTGAACTTGAGCGCATTGGACAGCAGATTGCTGACGATCTGGCGCACCCGCGTCGGGTCGCCGAGCACGGTACTGGGAAACTGGCTGGCGATCAGGCAGGTCAGCTCGACGTTGGCGGCGGCGTTCTGCGACAGCAGGTTGGCGGTGTCTTCGACCATCGCGCCGAGGTCGAACGGGATGCGCTCCAGCTCCAGCTGGCCGGCGTCGAATTTGGACAGGTCGAGGATATCGTTGAGCAGCTCGACCAGCACCTTGCCCGAATCATGGGCGATCGACAGCTGTTGGCGCTGCTCGGCCGGCAGGCCGCTGTCCAGGGCCAGCGAGATCATGCCCAGCATGCCGTTCAGCGGGGTGCGGATCTCGTGGCTCATGTTGGCCAGGAACGCCGCGCGGGCCTGGGCCATTTCCAGGGCGCGGCGGCGTGCTTCTTCAAGGTCCTGGTTGGTCTGGCTGAGGCGATCGTTGCTTGCCTTGAGCTCGTCGGTGCGGGCCGAGACGCGGTCCTCCAGTTCGTTGAGGTAGTCGGTCAGGCGGTTTTCCGCAGCGCGCCGCTGCTGAATCTCGGTGGCCATGCTGACGAACTGCCGATTGGCCACCTTGACCAGCACGCCGATCTCGTCCGACTCGTGCCCGGGCGGGCAATCCACCCGGGTTTGCTGGGGCTGGCGCGGGTCGCTGTTGCTCAGCGCGGCAATCACCGTCACCAGCGGCTTGGTCAGCATCATGTAGAACAGGCCGAGGAGGATCCCGGTCAGCACCAGGCTGCGGGTAAAGCCGTTGAGCAGGGTGACCCAGGCGCGCTCGAGAAAGCGCCCGCCGAAGGTGTAGGTGTCGACGTCCAGGTACAGCGTGCCAAGGTAATCCTGAGGCATCTGTGCCAGGTACAGGCGCTCCTGAAACTGGCGTTGCTCGCCGAACAGAAAGTCGCTCAAAAGCCGATAGCGGTCTTCCAGGCGCGGGCGCTGCACATCGGCCAGCACCGTGTCATTGTTGTCGATCAGCCGGGCACGGATCACCGCCGGCGATTGCAGCAGGCCGCCGGTCAGCTCTTGGGCAAGCTCGGTGTCGATGTTGTAGGCGATGCGCGAGGCGGGGTTGTGGCTGATTTGCAGCAATGCCTGCACTTCGCGGTTGATAGACGCGTCTTCGCTGGCATAATCGATACCGATCTGGATGAGACTGAGCAATGTTCCCAGTATGAAGCCGACCAGGACAGTCAGCCGGGCTTGCTTGTAAGACAGACGATTGGTGAACTTTATATCCATGGATCCCAAGCCGGTTTCGCGCTCCTGCGCTGCGCAAGCATAGCCGATCAACCTCGGCAACTGGTGGGTCTGTCAAACATTCAGCCTTTCCCTGCATCCGTTTTTACCAGGAGTCACCATGGACCCCCGCCTCACCGCCTTTCTCGAGCGCGCCGAATCGGTGCTCGCCCGGCTCGAACCGCTGCTGCCCGCGCTGCGCCCGCAGATCGACTGGGACATAACCCTGGCGGCCCGTTGGCAGCGCGATGGCCGCAGCGGCTATCTGATGCCGCTGGAAGTCAGCCTGGACATGCGCCTGTCCGACCTGATCGGGGTGGACAAGCAGCGCGATCAACTCGGCCGCAACACTCATCAATTCCTCAACGGCCTGCCGGCCAACCACGCGCTGCTGTGGGGCTCGCGTGGCACCGGCAAGTCGTCGCTGGTGCGCGCCTTGCTCGCCGAGCACGCCGGCGCCGGTCTGCGCCTGATCGAGATCGAGCGCGATCACCTGGCCGACCTGCCGCGGGTGGTCGAGCAATTGAGCAAGCTCAAGCAGCGCTTCGTGCTGTTTTGCGATGACCTCTCGTTTGAAGCAGGCGAGGGCGACTACCGCGTGCTCAAGAGCGTGCTCGATGGCTCGCTGGAGCAGGCGCCGGACAACGTCCTGCTGTACGCCACCTCCAACCGCCGCCACCTGGTGCCAGAGAAGCAGAGCGACAACGAAAACTGGAAGATGGTTGACGGCGAGCTGCACCCCAACGAGGCGGTGGAGGACAAGATCGCCTTGTCTGACCGCTTCGGCCTGTGGCTGTCGTTCTACCCGTTCACCCAGGAGCACTTCCTCGATGTGGTCGAGCACTGGATCGGCCAACTGGCCAGTACCGCCGGGTTGCAATGGCAGCGCGACGAAGCACTGGAAATTCTCGCCGTGCGCTGGGCCACCGGGCGCGGTAATCGTAACGGCCGCTGTGCCTATCAGTTCGCCCGTTATTGGGTCGGCCTGCAATTGCTGGAGCAAAACTGAAATGATCGACATCAATGCCGGTGGCGCAGGCCTGGACGGCTATCACCTGCTGGCCGCGCAAGTGCAGGCGCTGTTTGCCGACGAGCGCGACTTCATCGCCAATGCCGCGCAGTTCTCGGCATTCCTGTACAGCCAGCTGGATGACCTGAACTGGGCCGGCTTCTATATCAACCGTGACGAAGAGCTGGTACTTGGCCCATTCCAGGGACAAGTGGCCTGCGTGCGCATTCCCTTCGGCAAGGGCGTGTGCGGCGCGGCCGCAGCCAGCTGGCAGACCCAGCGGGTGGAAGACGTGCATGCGTTTCCCGGGCATATCGCCTGTGACAGCGCATCGCAGAGCGAACTGGTGATTCCGCTGGTTAAGGAGGGCAGGCTGATTGGCGTGCTCGACCTCGACAGTCCCAGGCTTGCGCGTTTCGCTGAGGCCGATCAGGTGGGGCTGGAGCGGTTGGCGGCGATCTTTCTGGAATTGACCGACTGCTGAAAACGACAAGGGGCCTGATCAGGCCCCTTGTGCTGTGTTGCAACCGATGCAGCATGCCAATCAGTCGTAGATGACCTTTTTCTTCCAGGTCTCTTCCTCGTCGGTCTTGAGGCCTTCGGTCAACTCATTGTTGTCGCTCTCGGCAGGCTCCATCTGGTCCAGCACCATAGCGTTGGCGCGGGCCAGCAGCTTCTCCAGGTAGGTCAACTGCTCTTCATACTGCTTGGGCTCCTGCTGCTTGCGCAGGTACTGCACGCCGCGCTCGAAGGCCAACCGCGCCTGACCAGGCTGATTTTGCTGGAGTGCCTGCTGGCCGAGGTTGTTGAAAAACTCGATGTGCAGCAGCACCAGAATATGGCGGATTTCCTTGACCCAGTACTTGCCCTCGTTGCTGGCCAGGAAGCCTTCCTGGGTGGCACGCACGATCTGGTTGTGCAGTGCTTCCAGCAGGAAACGCACATCCTTGGCTTTGACTTCGTTCTGGATCGGGCTCGGTGGGTTGTTCACCGGCAGCTTGTCGCCCAGTGCAATCAAACCCTCCAGCTCGGCCAGGCGCGCTTTCAGGGGGGCGCTGTTCTTGTCCACCGCCAGCTGGCGCTGCGTGACGTTGTGTTCCAAGCGCGTCATCAACAGCTTCAGCGCCGGGTTCATCAGCTGCCCGGGGAACGTCTCGTTGATTTCGCCGCAGCGGCGTGCGCGCTCGGCCAGCTCGATTTTCAGCCGTGCGCGTTCGAGCTTGCTGTTCTCGACCACATTGTTGAGGTAGCCGATAACGATCAGCAGGGCAATGCCGGCAACGATGAGCAGAGTGATCAGAAGTGGTGTCACCGTTAACGCCTCATGAATAAGTTTTGCTGCAATGAGTGTAGTGAGTTCGCTGGAGGGCGAACAGTGCAGCTTGGCGGACGCCAGGCACGATGCCTGTATCCTGTGTCGGCTCGCACGGCAAAAACTGCAGTGCAGTCGATCGCTAGTGGCACTTTGCTGCGAGCTTGCCGGGCTGCTGTCAGAAAATCAACGCCAATCCCCGGACGCTACCTATATAGCTGCGCAGCCAGCGCCGAAGTCATTGATTTCAGTAAATTTATACAAAGGGGTTGACGGCTTTCGAAGGCATCCCTAGAATGCGCGCCACTTGCAGCGGAAAGCTAACCGCTAGATGCAGCAAGTCAGTAATAAATAGTGAAGATGTAGCGTGTCCCCTTCGTCTAGTGGCCTAGGACACCGCCCTTTCACGGCGGTAACAGGGGTTCGAGTCCCCTAGGGGACGCCATTGCGGGAATAGCTCAGTTGGTAGAGCACGACCTTGCCAAGGTCGGGGTCGCGAGTTCGAGTCTCGTTTCCCGCTCCAGTTTTACGGCAACGCTTAACGGCGGGGCTGCAAAAAAGAAATCCAGGACACTACGAAAGGAAGTCCTGGTGCGCTGAAAAGCGTTGTGTGTCCCCTTCGTCTAGTGGCCTAGGACACCGCCCTTTCACGGCGGTAACAGGGGTTCGAGTCCCCTAGGGGACGCCATTTGCGGGAATAGCTCAGTTGGTAGAGCACGACCTTGCCAAGGTCGGGGTCGCGAGTTCGAGTCTCGTTTCCCGCTCCAGTTTAAATGCTGTGGCGTCTAAGCGGTACAGTGGTGGTGAAGGTCTTCATGGCGCTTCATCCCAAAAGCGGTAAAAGTTTCACAATGCGGGAATAGCTCAGTTGGTAGAGCACGACCTTGCCAAGGTCGGGGTCGCGAGTTCGAGTCTCGTTTCCCGCTCCAAATATGTAACGCAAAAAGGGACCTTCGGGTCCCTTTTTGCGTTTTTGTCGTTGTGCGGCCCAAAACAGGCCTGGGGCGGGTCCCCAGGCCGTCAGCTCAGCGGTATTCGATGGTGAAGTTCAAGGCCCCCTTGGCTTCCCCTGCGGAGACCACAGGTGCAGTCTGGTAATAACGTGCACGCAGGTCAAAGCGCATGGTGCCTGGAGTAACAGCAGCCATGTCGAGAAACTCTCCCAGTTTCAAGGGTGTGTTGTCACTGCGTAGCACCTGGATGCCGATACCGCTGGCAGATGAGTCAGTGGTCAGGCTGAAAAGGCCGAGGTCACGATCGATCGGCACCGAACCGTCCACACCGTCCAGGCGCATGAACGCGCGGGCAACGCTGCCTGCCGGGTCGTCCTCGCAGTCGCTGAGGGTGATGAAGAAATCGACCGGGTTGGTGGTGGTGTGCTCCCCGGTGAACTCGGCGATGTCATGCCCGCCCAGTTGCACCGGGTTGGCACTGACCGCGTCGGCCTTCAGCGTGCACTGGGCTTGCATGACCTGGCCGTTGATGGCCAGCCGAAGTGCGTCGCCCACATCACTCATAGTTGCCCTGGCGACTTCCTGGCTGAATGATTGCGGCCCCGGGGGAATGTTGCCGGTCTTGATCAGCGCAATGTACTTGAGGCGCTGGATGTTCGTGGTCAGGTTATTGGGGGTCATCCTCTCGCTATGTTCGGCTAGGAAGGGTAGGGCGCCGATGCCATCGACCGCTTTGAAGTGGTTGTTCGCCGTGCCGTTCAGAAAACTGCCAAACTCCACATACAGGCCCACACCGGGGATGCTGGTCTGCAACACCTTGCCGTCCACATTATGGCCGTCGACTGGCGGGAATGTGCCAGGGGCCAGGGGCAATGGCGTGGTGACGTTGGCGGTCAACGTCCTGAGGCCGTCGCTGTCGCAGACCAGCCGGGCACCATCGGTCCCCGTCATGATCTGTGCGCCCCATGAGGCGATCTTGCTACCGACAGGGGCATCCCTGGCCACCCATGCTGCGGCGGCGAGGGTGTGGTTGAACAGCATCGGCCCAGGGGTCGATTCCCACTTGCACTCGTCGGCGGCCTGTACGGCGCCGGTCACCGACAGCATGCCCAGAAGGGTAGCGATGCTCAGGTTCATGGAAAGTTTGCGGGGCATTCTGTATTTCCTGTCATGGCGTTGTGCAGCGCAGGGTCTGCATGCGGTAACCCTGGTCTTCCTGCATGGTTGCAGGGTCGATCGGCAGTTGGCACTGTTGCTGAGCCTGCTCGCCCCAGGTGGCCAGCAATGTCTGTGGATGGGCGTCGGTCGCCACCAGCGCCTGCCCGGCCTGGCCGACAATCGCCAGGTGTTCGCCTTGCTGGGTGCTGACCCGTGTGCCGAAGGGCAAAGGGCTGCCGTCGGGGTGTTGCAGGGTCAGGATCAGGCGGCTCACCTGGCGCGCCTTGAACTCGGCCATGACCACTGCGCCCCGCCGCGGCACCACCTGGGTGGTGCCGTTTTCTATCTCCACGTCCGGCCCCAGTTCGTCGGTCTGCAGCGCAACCTGGTTTATCCGATAGGGGCGCATGTGCGGGGCCAGCAAGTAACCACCGTCGCTGGTCTTTGCGCCTGGCGCGTTGTCCACACCCACCCCGGCAACATTGGGTACGTGAACCAGCGCATTGGTGTCGCCGAGGTAAGAGCCGAGCACGATGCCGCCAGCGTGGGCAAGCACAGCCCCGCTGGCGTTGACCGATACGTTGCGGTAGTTGCTGCCCTCGGTATAGCCGACACCGAGGTTGACCTTCGATGCCTGGTAGCCTGCCGAAATGGCCGCCGAAGTACGCTGTTGTTCATCGTTGGCCAGCGATGCCTGGTAGCTCAGCCGGTTGTCCTGTGAGCCGCCATAGAGGCTGGCACGTTCACTGAAGTGGCCGTTATTTTCCTGCACGTCGAAGCTGGCAGTGCTGGATGCGCCCAGGTCCAGCGGAACGGTGACGCCCAGGCCGATGATCCGGTCGTTGCGCCCATCGTTGTCCAGCGACTGCGAGGCATACAGGTTGATGCTGACGCGGCGATATTGCGTATTGAACTGAAACTGGTACTGGCGCCGTTGCAGGCTGGTGTTCCAGTAATCATCCTGGGAAAAGGTCAGGCTAAGCGAGCTGCTGCCGAAGTTCTGGTAGACCGAGCTTTCCAGGCGGCTGCGGCGGTTGCCCCGGTACCTGCTCGAAGCATTGCGTTGCTGCACGGCCTCCTCGAACTCGCGATAGCCTTCGGTGGAGTAGCGGTAACCAGCAAAGCGCAGGCTGGTGCCGGTCTGGAACGACTTGCCGTAGCGCACCGAGTAACTTTGCCCTTGCACCTGGCCCTGTTCGCCCAGGTCTGTGCGGGCCTGGGTGGCATCGAGCGACACCGCGCCAAGTTCGCCGAAATCCTTCGCGGCACCCAGGGTGGCGGCATTGTAGTACTCACTGCCCAGCAAACCGCCGTACAGGGTCGTGCTCCAGCTGCCGCCACGCGCCAAGGTGGCCTGCCACAAGGTGGGGTCGTCCAGGTCATCGGCACCGTCGTAGCGGCCAGCGGCGATGTTGTAGCGCCATACCCCGTCACGCAACAGGTTGCTCAGTGTGGAATAGGGTTGGATGAACCGGCGCACCTGGCCGTCCGCCTCGGTCAGGACGATTTCCAGGTCACCGCTGCTGCCGCCGATGCCCAGGTCGTTGATTTCATAGGGGCCTGGAGCCACGTAGGTCGAGTAGATCGGATAGCCGTTCTGCAGCACCTCGAGTTTGGCGCGTGTTTGCGCTACGCCACGGATCACCGGGGCATAGCTCTGCATCACATCGGGTAGCATGTCCATGTCGGTTGCCAGCTGGACGCCTTTGAAGGGCAAGCTGCGAAACACGTCGCCGTTGGTGAAGGTTTCGCCCACGGTTGCAGTCCCCCATTTGCCTGGCAGGTCATGCTGGGCGTAGGTATTGATGTGGGTCCAGCTGCGTTCCTGCTGGCCGTCGTCGCGCCAGCTCTGGCTGCTGCGCAGGCGCCAGCCGGCAATGTTCAGCCCGCCGTTCAGGTACAGGTCCTGGCTGCTGCGCGTAGGGCCGGCATTGCCGCTGTAATGTTGCGCCGAGGCCTGGTAGTTGACGAAGGCTGCGGTAATGCCAGCATCCCAGCGCTCTGGCGCGACGCTGCCGGCAACATCACGGCGCAGGGCGATCTGTGGAATCGACAGCGCCAGTTGCAACTTGCCCGGGTCCAGTTCGAAGGCGGCATGGGGTATCAGGTCGGGCAGGTGGACGCATTGGTCTTCGCTGGGCAGTGGCGTATCCAGGGCCTCTTCGCGCAGGCCAAGCTCGCGCAGCAGCCCAGCGCTTAGGCAAGGCTCCAACCCTTTGCCGTCGGTGCGTTCGCGAAAATCGATTTCACGGCGCCCCGCCGCAGCCAGGTTGACCAGCACTTCGACCTGATAACGCCCCGGGGCCAGCGATGTTTGCGCGGCCAGCGAGCGCAGCGCCGAGGCGCTTGCGTCAGTCGACTGCCCGGGCGCAACGCGCATGAAGTTCGGATTGAATTGCAGCAGTTGCTCATCGGCGAGTGCGGTGGGCATGGCAATGAACAACAATATGCCGCAATGGGTCGCTCGCCACTCGAGGGATGAGCGGATACTCGTCAATAACTGTCGGCGCAGGTAAAAAAAACGCATGGATGGGCACCTTTTCGCGCCGCTTGTAAACGAGAGCGTGGGCTTTAGCCCATCGCTAGAAGCATCGATTTGTCAGCGGCAAATTTGACGCGACAGTACGGCAAGAACAGGCACCCTGATGTAGGAAAAATCGTATTTTATAGTGAAAAAAAACCTACAAGGATATTTTCCAATGACGTGCCAGAGGCGGTCCGTCCTGGACCGCCTTCGGGTTATGCCCTATGCAATTCCAGGTGGCCGGAAGTCTGGATGGGACACACCTGCGGTATAACTCACCTTGCCGTTCACTATTTTGCGACCCCATCCTGCAATTCCTGCTGCGGGCGTAAATTCAGCCGAGGGTGAAGGGGGCGTAACTGTTAGCGCTGGAGCTTCAATGGCAACGGTATTCGCCTCGGCGATTGCCGGCGCGGCGTTTTTGTCGGGTTGGAATATAGGGTTTCTTATGTTTTCTCTATCGCCTCTCAATGGAATCGAATCCAGGCTGTCCAGTTCAGAAAACTTTGTCTTCCCGTTGCCGGTTGTGAACTTGCGGACGTAGTTATTGAATCGACGGCTCGGCAAATTGGAAGTGGGGCCGAAAATCGAGCGCGGCTGAGTTAAAACAGAGCCAATCACCTCATCCGTTTGTGTTGCAACACTGCGAGTGGCTACTTCACTGGTGACTGTTTTAACCGTCATGAAGCGGCTCATGGCTAAGACCGCTAAGGTACTCACTGCACTGGCGATGCCCAGCCAGAATGCCCAGTTATTGGCTGTCTCATCACCGGTTGCCGCTGCAGCGGCTGACGCGGCCGTGGAGGCAATGTCCAGACCAAGGCTGGTGGCACCGGCGGCGAATGCAAGGGTAAAGCCTACTGGTGGCAAAAATATCAGGCTGACCACAACAAACACTGCACCCAGGGCCACGCCCAGCCAGGATCGCCAATCACTCTTCGGCTTGGGCGCGGGTGTAGGCGGAATGTAAGGCAGTTCCATGCTGTACCGTTCACCAACGTGCCCGCTTGGGTCACGCCAGTTCACCGGATTGCCGCCGCAATAGCTGTATGGGTTGATGCCTGCAGCTTCCGGGTACAGTTCGTCCGGGCTGTGGAAGCGCATCAGTACAGGGTTGTAGGCGCGGTAGCCACGCCCCAGCAGGTACCAGCCAAGGGCTCGCTCGCGGGCTTCGCCATTGAAGCCGAGCAAACCCTGCAGGTTGCTCTCGGCGAGGGTTTCGCCGTAGGCATTGTAGCTGGCCTGCTCGAGCGCGCTGCCATCGCTTTCGCCGATCACGCTGCCGACATGGTCGGTCAGCAGCAGCCGGGTGCCGCTGGCAGTACCTGATTGCTGCAGCCCCGCCGGCTGCTCTGCAGCGTACAGGTACTGGGTCAGCAGGCCGTTTTCCAACGTGCTGCTCAGGCGATAGCCCTGATAGCGGCGCTGCACTTCACTGGCGTTGCCTTGCGTCGACCCGACCAGATCGCCGTGGCCGTCGTAACGGTAGCTGTGCAATAGCTGCGAGTCATCGGTACTGCGTACCTCCACCAGGCGCCCGGCAGGGTCATAGTGCAAGCGATTGCCCTGTTCATCGTTCAGCAGATTGCCGTCGTCGTCGTGGCTGAAAGCTTGTCTGGCGGGGTAATCCGGCTGCAACGTATGCGTGGCCTCGCGCAGCAGGAAGCCATCGTAGGTGTAGGTGGCCACGTCGATCTCGCCGTCGGCGAAGTCGGTGAAACACTCGGTCAGGTTGTTCAGCTCGTCGTAGATGAAGAACTGGCTGACGATTGGCCGGCCCTGGGCATTGTGCGGCAACTCGGAACCCTCGAAGCGATGATGCTCCAGGCGGTCCAGCACGTCGTAGTCGAAGCTCTCATGCAATACTTCGCTGCCGTCGCGGCTCAGGGTGCGGCTGTACAGTTGGTCGTCCGAACGCCACGCCAGTTCCAGCGCATGGGTAAGCGTGGTGCCGTCGGTTCGCGTCAGGGTCTGGGTACGCGATGTTTGCCGGCCCAGGTCATCGTAGTATTGCTTGCACATTACCTGTTGCTGATTGGCAGCGTCCTCGGTATGGGTGCTGTACAGTCGCCCTGCCGAGTCATAGCTGAAGGTCGCCAGCAAGTCCCCCTGGCGCGTCGTTTCCAGCCTGCCCAGCGTGTCATAGGTATGCGAAACGCTTTCGCCGTCGCTGGTGGTGTAGCTCAATGGCAGGCCTTGCAGAGAGTGGCTGTAGTCGCAGCTGTAGTGCTCGCCGGTGATGCTGTCGTCCCATGCCGCCTGTTCCAGATAGCCCTGGTCGGTGTAGAGGTAGCTGCGGGTGCCCTGCGCATTGGTAGCATCGTTGATTGCCGCCGTCAGCGGATGGTAGTCGAAGGTGGCTTGGTGAGGGGCATCCGCATTGACCGACGTGGCGATGCTGATGCTCTTGGGCTGTGCTGACAGGCTTGCCTGGTAATCATAAGTAAAGGTGCGATTGCTGGCTGTTGTACGGGTGTGTGGCAGTAAGGTGTTCTCGACGTAGGTGTACGCTTCAAGCCTGGCGCCCATCTTCAATGACTTGAGACGAGAGACGCCGTCGAAATCGCGGTCACACACAACCTGATCGTTGCTGCTGTTGCGTGGCCGGATCTGCAGTCGTTCGGTCAGCTCACCGCCGCTGTGCAGGGCAAAGTCACGGCGCACTTTCGATTTGTCCGGCTGCTCGGTCTGGGTGATCCGCCCCTGTGGGTCGAATTGGTAGCGTGAGGTGCGGCGTGAGGTGGGGGAAGTACTGTTGGGCTTCTCGATGTAGCGCGCTTCGTCCGTGCAGTGGCCAAGGCCATCATAACCAAGGACACTACGTCCCAGTATCTTGCCATCCGAACCAACCCTGAAGCGCCGGTGTGGCTTGCCGAAGTTGTTGGTTTCGGTGACGGTGTGCTGCTGCCGCTCGTCAGGCCGATCCGGGGTTTCCATCCACTCGGTGATCTGGTCACCGTCCGCCCCGAAGGGGGTTCGCTCGCGGTGCAGGGTGACGCCATCTGCCTGGGTGGTTTTGCACAGCTCACCCCAGGCGTCATAATCGAAGCTTGAGGTCAATTCGATGACCTTTTCCGCAGCCTGGGTGCTGGTCTGGTAGTAATCGTAGAGGGTCAGGCCCCGCAGCTGACCCAGCCCGTCGTACCGACTTTCACTGACCAGTCTCTTCGAGCGCGCCTGTGCACGCCCTGCAAGTGCTGCTGTTTCCCGCTCTTCCTGCACAGGCCGGTTGCAGCCATCCAGAGTCATGATCGACATCACGCCGTTACTTTCGGTTACCCACTGGGTCGCCTTTTCACCCGCAGCGGCGACCAAGGTGTAGCCATGCACAGTGCGGGTTTCGTCAGGCGTGCCCGGAGCAGCCGTTTCTTCGGTTACCCGGCCGAGTACGTCGTAGGTGATACGCACGGCATTGCCCGTGCCGTCCTGGCGATAGGTCTGCTGCCCGTCGAGCGCCGATGCGGCCTCGCTGGTGCTCATCTGTTCCAGATCGAAGCCAGACACGGTGGTGTCACGCCAATGCTCCAGCCCCCATTTGTCATCCCGTACCTTCCGGTAGCGCCAGCGGGTGCGGGTGGTGCGGCTTTCGATGGCTTTGCGCAGCGGGTTCGCAAGATCATTGCCGTAGCGTGTGGTGGCCTGGTGGTCGGGCCGGCCGTGCAGGTAGGAATCGTCGGGTGTTTCAAGGTACTCGCGCTCGACCCGTTGCAGCAGCTGTTCCGATTCATTGGCATGGTCGGCATCGATAACCTGCAACTGCCTTTCTTCACTGACTGCCAGCCACGGATTGGTTATGCCGGCCAGCGGCAAATAGGCTTTGTAGCTCAGACGCGTGCGCATGACTGGCGCATCGCCTTGCAGGCCTACTGGGTAAAGGGTTGAGCACTTGAGGTTGCGCCTGAAATTTTCCGGGTCAGGCGGGCAAGTACCGTCCTCACCGGTCTCGCCCTGCTCGTGGTAATACGCATAGCGGGTACGTATGCCGGTAGGTTGCACTTCCTCGATCAGATTGCCCGCATCGTCGTACAGGGTGGTGACTTGCTCGACACGCTGTTTGAAGGGGTCACTACGCAGTGTCCAGCGTTTGGTGATGACATGCGGCAGCTGGAAGAACGGCGGTTGCTCATCAAAGGGGGTATCGGGCTGTTCGTGGTACTGGGTTAAGGTTTCTTCGACATGGCCATCTTGTTCCAGTTCCTGGCGCACCAGCAGGTGATGACGATTGTAGGTCTGGGTGCGTGTACGGATCTCGGTATCGCCATCCCAGAAGTGCGCGGTCACGCTGTATTGATAGCTGGGTTGGGCGCGGTAGAGGTTGTCCTCACCGTTGTCCTGCCAGGTGATCCCGCTGTTGTAACCAACAAAGTTGCGGTCTAGCCATTGCTGGGTATCGGTGTCGAAGTGTTTGTAGGTATAGGTCGTCTTGAGGGGCGGCTGGCCGGCACCCGGGTAAACGGTGTGAGTGGTGACACGCGGCAAGGCTGGGCGCTGGCCATTGGTAGGCAGTACGTGCCCTTCGTCCTCGTAGGCAACGTGTTCTTCTGCGCCGGCGGGCGTCCATACCTTTCTCACGCAAAGCAGGTTGCGCACTGTGCTGTATTCGATACGCCAGTTCGCCCCTTCTTCGCTGGGCAGGATGATTTTGATCAGCTCGCGGTTGAGCATTTGCAGCGTATACCGTGCGTGGTACAGCTTGCCTGGAGCGGCACTGGGGTGCAGGTCGATGGTCACTCCACCCGTGGAGTAGGTGAGTTTCAGCAACTCCTGAACCTGGCTGTCAGCATCGCGATAACTGAGAGTTTCCAGGCGGACCGGGTTGCTGGAGTACCCCAATGAGACCGTATGCCCCGCTGGCGAGCGCACTTCTGTGGGCATATACACCGGCGTACTGCCACCCTGTTTGGTCAGGACCTCGACCAGGCCGGACTTGTGCACTACCCGGTAACGGTCCCCACCCTCGGCGGTGTCATCGTGAAAGTGAAACGTATCCAGTTTCTTTTCCCGAATACCCGGCTGCGCGCCGCTACCGGTCACCTTGAACGTTTCCCCGCTGTGCAATGTCAGCATGTGCGTGCCAGGCACATACTGGGTGAGGGACAGCTCCCAACCCTTGCCAAAGCCGGAATCCTGATCGTTCAATGGGTTGAAGGTCAGGCGCAACGGCAGTTGCGGCCCGATGAGATCATTGCCGGGCAATGCTGGCAATGCGATTGCCAACGTGTATTGCCCCGTACGCGGGTCGACGCCGTTCTGCAGGAAACTCTGAAAGTTGGCAGCGTTGGAGTGAATGACACTGGACATATCACTTGCTCCCAGGCGTGGCGCCGGCCGACGTCTTGATCTCTATGCAGCTCAGGGTGCCTTGAGCAATAACCCCTTTGTAATCGACCACTTTGAAGCCGATGCTCCGCGCATTCGAGTCGCTACCGAGGTTAGTAATGTAACCGCGATAATCGGTTATTTTGTCCAGGCCGAGTTTTTCCAGCGACGAGCGAGGGCGAGTGGTTTCAAGTTCAATCCAGTTACTGTCGCTCTCCTTACTGCAATTTTTAAGTCGAGTGGCAATTTTGTCGGATAGCAGAAAGGTGGTCGCCGCCGGGGCATTGCGGACGCGTATAGAGTGCGGCCGGTAGATTCCATCCTCTTCATCCTCTTCAGGCTCTTCACCTTTGCAGCCTTCGGCCTCCTTGGGATAGAACCTGAATGTGGTGTCGCTGCCTGCCCGAGGAACAACTGCTGAGCAACTGCTCTCGGTATTGTTTTTAAGTGTTTGATAAAGCGTCAGTACACTTTCCGGGTCTTGGCTCGCCTGTGCGCCCAAGGGTAAAAGACAGCCAATTAATACGCCAAGTGCCATATAACGGGCGCATTGGGCAGTCTGTAAGTGTGGCAGGGGGATCGCGATTTTCATGTGCCGGCCTCTGATAGTTGTGTTGGCGCAGGCGCCTATGCCTGCCAAGTCGAAACAGCATAAGTGGAAATTCAATGAGTCCGCACCTGGCAGATTTATCAGGTCTTCGTCGCACGCCGGGTGGCTGGCATGCGGCGGCTACCTGTCATTTCTACCAGTAGGCAGTTACTGGCAATCGCAGTAGAACTATTGGCCTCAACGCCCGACCAGGAGCAGGCGAATGGCCCCCCGAAACAGACATGGCGAAGCGCAGGCATCGGATACATTGATTCTTGATCCGCTTCCCGAGATTCCACTTCAAAACCAATACGGCGAAATCGACGTTGACGCCCTCAAAGGTCAGCCCTTACCAGTGCTGATCAAAAAGCCGGACCTGAACTATGGGGAGGAGGTCTTTTTGATCTGGCGAGGCGTGGGTGCAGATGGCACGCCTTTCGATGAGCTGGGCGCAGCGGCCGAAGTCCCGATAGATTACGATCCTGATATCGGGCTTGAGCTGGGTGTCAGAAACCCTATGGTCGAGCCTTTCAAGGGTGGTTGGGCTTTTTGCTCTTACAAAATCAATGACGGTAGCGAGTCGACCCCAGACTCCCTGCGTCTGTTCTGCTACCTGGGTTTGCGTGATCGCACCGGGCAGCCGGAAACGCTGGCTGTAGCGCAGGGGCGCGAGTCCCATGATCGGGTGATCAACTGGACCGAGCTTGAGACCGAAGGCGTGTTGTTGCAGGCCCCGCCATATCAGGCCATGCAGGTGGGCGACCGCGTCGAGCTGGTGATCCGCCGTTTCAACAAAGATGGCGTGGAGCAATCGGCGGCGAGCGAGTTCCATGTTGTAACCGAGCAAAATTTTGGCTTGCCATTGCTGTGGCCTGTGAGGAAAGCCACCTTCACGCCCATTCGCGACGGCCGCGCCGAGATCCATTACCAGGTCGAGCTTGACGGTAGCGCCCTCGACTCACCCGTACAAGTGTTCGACATCACAACCGCCCCCGGCACCACTGACTTGCTCCCCTTGCCAAGCGTGGATGGCTACACAGGCGACCCGCTTGACCCAGGCAAGCACCCCAGAGGCATTACGGTTCGCGTGCCTGCCTATGCCGATATGCAGGCCGGTGATTTCGTCATGGTGCATTGGCAGGAAGCAGGTAGCCCTGACACCTTGTTGAGAACCGCGCGCATGGACGCCAGCAGCCTGGATGCCTCGGAAATGGTGTTCATGATCGGCCCGGAGGTATTGCGGACCGGGGACAACAAGGTGTTCTACCAATATGCCCGCGCCGGTCAGGCCTTGACATCCGAAACCTTGATCGTGGCGGTGGCGGCGCCGCGCAACCTTGTTGCCCCCGTTGTGGACAAGGCTACTGCAGACGGCCCGGACAAACAGGTGCTCAACGCGCTCAACGCCATTCAGGGCGCATATGTGAACGTTCCTGACTTTGACCTGCGCCCGGGTGAGCGAATCGAAGTTCACTGGGCGGGTTACCCCAAAGGTGGCCAGCAGGTTGTCATCGAGCCAGAGCTGGGTGCGGGGCGGCGCTACAAAGTCAATCCTGGCGTCGTAGCGGCCAATATGCATGAAGCCGGGGACGTCGAAGGCAGGCGCTTCCCGGTGTTCTACAAAATTGTCGACGACCAGGGCGATCCGGTCGCCGAGTCGGCGCCTGTCAACCTGCGGATCCTTCCGCTGGCACCGAACCCTACGCTGACTTGCGCACAAGCGGACGCCAACGGCGATCTCAAAAACACCAGATTGGTAGCCAATGGCGCACTACTGTTGATCACTGGCGCAGGGCTGTGGTCGTTCGCCGCGCCAGGGCAGTTGCTCACCATTCGTATCGATGACCTGGCGACCGGCGTGCTGCGAAACAAGGTGGCTATTACCCCCGCGGAATTCGCAAGCGCAAGGGTTGAGCAGTGGTTGTCCAGGACGGTGTACGGGCAGATGACCGACAACAAGCAGTACACCGTAGTCGGCGAAGTCAGTTACGACCTGGGGGACAGCTGGCACCGGCTACCTACTTTAAGTTTGACACCGCGTAAAACTCAATAACGCCTAAATGAACAGGCCCACAAAGCCTGTATCAAGGAGCACGGATATGAATAAAGGCATTTTTCCTCAAACACTGTCACTCGAAGAATATCTTAAAAAGATGAGTGAAAAACCCTGGACATTCGGATGGGATGCGCTAGTGGTTTTCGATCGATCCAAAACCAATGTCCTGTTGATGCAGGAGTACATTGACAGGCTCGGAACCGACAAAAGCTTTCCCGTTTTCGACGATTCCGAGATTGACGTGGCTGAAGGGATCAAGCACGCCTTGCTCGGCTTGACTGTGGATAAACCGCGGCTGTCCTTTGAAACAGCATCTATTGCCTTGTCCAAGGCCAGCGTGACCATGCGCATGGTCGGCGGTAAGCAAATGCAATTGAATGAATCTATTCACGATGGTAAGCCGGTCAAGGTGGTTACCCGGTTATCCACCCTCAATGCGATTGTAGGGCCCTCATTGATTTTTGATTCAAAGCTGGCGACGGCGGCGGGCAGTGTCGGTGCAGACGGCGCAGTGGTGTTGGAGCTGTTCATGGACGAAAACGGCGATGGCCAACCTAATATCGAGTATCGTTTTACCGGCGTGGAGACCGAGTTTGAGCGCCTGAAACTCGGCGCTCACCTGGGCCAGCTGATGGGCAAATGGGGCCCCGAGCTTACACGGTTGAAACTCAGTGAACTGAGAGATACCGATGACTCCCTAATGCATCCAGGGCGTTTCGGTATACGTACTCATGCGGCGCCAGGTGCCAAAGCGCGTGGCGCCCAGAACTACGGCGACGGGGCTGTGGTGCTGTTCGTTGCCATGAAAGATAGCCCGAACGGTTCTTACCCGGCTGCCGATGCAGACATGCTGTACATGTTGCCGGCCTCAAGTGACAATTTTTCGAGCAACCTGATTCTGGCGCAAAGCCTTATTTGGAAAGAAGTGGTTATGCCTGCAATCAGTGAGGTGGACTGGGTGAAGGAAGCGCGCTTCGAAGACCGCGAGATCCCGGGTTCACGTAATAGGCAACTGGTGGCCACGGCGGGGGGGTTCACTCATCAGATTAACCACGAGGTTGCATTAGCTAGATGTCTGCTGGCGCCATGGACTATGCAGTTTGCAGGTGCCAAGGCAATGCGTTTCCATATAAACGGTGATAATCTGGTATTTGAGTTCAAGCCAGATGTGCAGTATGCCGATGGCACTTACGCGCACCGTGAGCATACCGCCAATCCATGGCATGATAGACCTTTCAAGGTCGCGTGGAGTGCGGATATTGAGGTTGTTTTCAAGTTTGTCGTTGACAGTGAAGGTGGTAACCCTGTCATTAAATTGGTTTACCAGCGTGAGCATGTACAGGGTGGTATGGAGCTGGTCGATTTTGGTGGAAATCAAAATGATCGGAATTTTATCGGGACTTTCCTGAGGTGGAGACAGGAAGACTGGCAACGTGCCGTGCAAGAACTTGTAACACCACTGCGCTCAGTTGGCGCGACCCTGGATGCGTTCCGTCTGAACAACCTGTTATTCAGGGGCGATAATGTTGTCACGCCCGATACTCTCCATTTGCCAGGTGACCTGGCGGTGCTCGGTCACTTGTCACCACAGCGTACCGATCTGGTTATCGAACCGGTCGAAGTTGTCGTTGCCGGCGGCGGTAGCCTGCAGTTCAAGGCTTCATTGGTGGGGGATACCAACTGGACTGTCGCCAATGTAGATGGCGATGGAGGCTCACCGGGCACCATTGATCCCTTCACCGGATTGTACAAGGCACCCAGCGCCGAGTCGTTGCGCGATTCGGGTTTCCGCCGTGTAGTCGTCACTGCCAAGCGCGGCGCCACGGTCAGCAAAGCCATGGTCAGCCTGGTTGAAAGCAGTGTTTCGGTCTACCCCTCAGTAGTGGTGGTCGCACTGGGCACCTCGCACTCCCTGGTGGCGGGAGAGGTGGACGGCAAGGCCCTGACCTGGGCCCTCAACGACGAGACCCTGGGCTCGATTGCCCTGGACCCGGATAAAGACCCTACGATGCAGGATGGCTATAAGTTTACAGCTGTCACGAGCTTGCCCGACCCTGAGCCGAGTGATCCCGTGAACTTCTACGCGTCGCGGCTCGCCGAAGTGGAAGTTTCAACTGCCTCGGGCGGTAAGCGCATTATTGATGTGCTGGTTACCGGTAACCAAAGTGGTAGTTATTGGCTAGAGGCGAGTGCGGTTGGCGCTAATGTAAAGCTTACATTTTACAGAACTACCCGGTCAAACCCCAAGGAAGAAGTGCCAGCTGCTGACACGCATTGGCACATGTACAAAGGCGATGGCACATTCGCGAACGGTGTGTATACCCCAGCAGCTGGCAGTGTCGAGCAGTATGCGATTGTGACTGCATTCTATGACGACGGTGAAAGTTCAGACCGTTTCGCCTACATGATCATCCCGATTCCCTTCGTTTCCAGCCAGCGCTTCGTAGCGTTGCTGAGCAATCACCAGGAGCAATGACATGGCCAGTCATTCCAAACAAGTACTGCTCGATTTACTGAAAAAGGGCACGGTCCGTCACGGATGGGGCGGAGTGATCGCACTTGAGCGGGCACTCCTGAACATCGAACTGCGCGAGCAGTTTCTCGAAGCGCTGGGAGAGCGTACTTTCGTCGAGCCGCTCATGCTGGAAGCCGACCTGGACGAAAGTGAGCAGGTTTCGGTTTCGCTTCAGGGGGTGATATTCGGCGAGCCGCAAATCAGCTTCGTCAATACTCGACTGTCCTCGGCTAACGTAACGGTGCGCCTGAATGTAATCGCAGGTGAATTCTTGCGGTCGGTCAAGCAAGTCGGTCGCCCTGCTCGAGTGGTCGAGAGCTTCTCCATCAGCGAGGGTATGGGCTACTGGGTGCAGGCGCAAGCAAGCCTGCGTCTGGAGCAAGGTTCGACCCATCGCTTTACCTCGGTGGTGCTGGACCTGGGGGCCATGGAACAGGTTACGACAAACCTGGGGTCGACGGAGTACGCCAATCGTGCGCTTGGCCGTGAACTGCAGGAAACCTTTGGCTACGTAGCTGCCTACCGCCGTAGTTACAACATCGTGCGCTTCGACACGCGCGACTACGCCCCCTTGAGCCCGGAACGCATGCTGCTGCGCACCCAGGCAGCACCTTGGTCTGCCGACCCTGGCAAGGGCCGCGAGGGCGATGGTGCACTTCTGGTGTTCATGAAGTTGGGTGTCGATGTGCAGGCGGGCGGGCAACCCGACCCGGCATTCGATTTCCCTTACCCCATTCCTGAAGAAGCCACCGGCATACCGGGTGCCTTGATTCTCGACCCGACCATCGAGACCCTTGGCGCCGGCGGGCCGCCCGAGGTCCTGCATACAATCCGGTTAGCCAGTGGTCATGTGTTTTCGGCCAACGATGCGCAAAAGCCGCACGACTGGATTATTTTCGGCGCCTGGCAGCCAGGGGAAAAAAGCCTTGCGGTCGAACCTTGGGTGGCCAGCGTGCGAGCGGCGCAACAGCAGGACTTCAAACTGCAAGGTGCACCGGGACCGGTAAGCTGGCAAGCACGCAATCTGTTGCGCCCGGCGGTATCCGGAGCATTCCAGGGCAGCACTTATACGGCCCGGGGCGCGGGCGGTTTTGCCCAGGACCAGCAGTTGGTGGTGGTGACTGCCCGCTACCCGCAAGGTGCCGGGGAGGGTGTGCGACACGCTCTGGTGGTGGAGCAGGCGCAGCCGGTAATTGTCGCCCCGCGCGTGGCAAGCTGGGTCGAAGGTCAGAGCGACATCGACCTGCGTGCCCAAAGTGTCGATGGTGATGTGCTCTGGGAACTGCTTGAAGACGCTCAGGGTGTTTTGACTGATCTGGGCGGCGGTAGAGCGACGTTCAAGCCAAATGTGCCTGACACACCTTTGCCCTCCATCCGTGTTCAACACATTGTGGTAACCGACAAGACCAGTGGCAAGAGCAGCAAGTGTTCTGTGGTCATTATCGCGTGGGCGCCTGACCTGGTGATCGAGCCTGGCCATGTTGGACAGCTGCAATCCGCTACCCCGATTGCGTTCAGTGTCAGCAATTCCCGCCGTAAAATCAGCTGGGAGATATTCGGTGAAGGCGAGATCGACTCAGAGACGGGGATATACACCCCGCCCGACGCTCCGACGCTGCCTGCCTGCGTGATCATGGCCGATGACGGCGACGATCGCACCGGCTATGTCATGGTGGAATTCCAGCAACAGAGCGAATCGTTGGCGCAAACGGCCAGCTGGACCGATATGTCCACATTTACACTGCACGTGATAGGGCATGACACTTGTTATGCCAACGGCTGGCAGCAGGTCGAGATAGAAGTGAGGGTGAAGGCGCAAGATGTCAGCGGACAGGCCGTTGAAATTTCGGACGCAGACTTGGCCACACTGCAGCTGAGGGCGGAAGGCTGGGACAATGAGTTTCCATTCTTGAGTACTGACGAGGAGGGAATCAGCGTCGAATCCGGGTTTACCTGGGCGGTCAGCCGCGCCCCCAACAAGGTGGATCCCCCTGCGCCAACTGACACGGTTGCCGCCCCGCCAATGATTATGAATGAAAGGCGTGTGCGCTTCTATGTTCATACTCGGCAAGCGACGACGCTTGAACTTTATGCAGGCATTCAAAATGCCGAGACCTATGTCTGGAAATACTCCAATGTCTCGGATGCCGGCAAGGTAAAAGTGACGGGCCGGACGGCGCCGAACTTTACCAGGCAACAGTATGAGTTCGAGCGTGTTCGTATCGGTACTGAATCGGACAATTCACCGGTAGCGGGTGATGACTTTATCTATGTCGACAATACGATGGACTACTGGCGACTCAGGGGCGTCATTCATAACGGTCAGTCGCGCAAGTTTATCAGCATGATCATCGCACCAGGGACTAACAAGAGTTTGCTGCGCTGGGCGTCGGAGCAGTTGAATGATCATTATTGCAGTTACACTGGCCTGCAGTTCATGCCATTAAAAGAGCCGGAGGCTGACCACCTTAGATTGTACATGGATGGCCTGATGTATCGGCTGGCCAGTCAGCGCAAGCACGTGCTTCCCTTGCTCAACGCTGCTCAGGGGGCCAGGGCTGGCGAGTTGATGATCAGCCTGCGTCGTACCGATGCCATGCAGTTCTGGGATGATCGTTCGACCCAGTTGCCTTACCAGGCCCACCTTCGAAATGCCATAAACATCGAACTGATTGACCAGCAAGGTAATCAACATAAGTTGGTGTTCGATTTTGGCGTGCCGGAGGGTGAGGATAAAGAAGCACAAGTGCGCGACTGCTTGGTACTGATCGTTTGATCGTCTTCTCCCTCCTTCGCGGGAGGGAGTTTAATTTAAGAATTATTTTGGAGGCCAACATGGCAAGCCATAACGTCGTACATTCCAATGCATTTAACTTTCAGAGTTTCTTTCAAAATAGTGTGGATCCCCGCACTGGGCAATATACACTGGGCATCGAGTTGCCCGCCCTGATCGGTAATGAACTGGCCGGCCCCCAGTTACCACTGCGTCTGTTCTTCAGCCCGCTGAATGATGAGGATACCGGTTTTGGCAAAGGCTGGACTTTGGCCCTTTCCCAATATGTGCCTGGCACGCACATGCTGACGCTGCATAGCGGAGACACGTTCAAAGTGACCGGCAGCGGCGCGCAGCCGGGAATCCGGGAGAAAAAACTCGATACGTTTCACTTCCATGATGACACCGTGGAAGGCAAGGATTGTTACCGCATTGTACACAAGTCCGGCTTGGTGGAGGTGTTGACCAAGCAGGCAGGTACCTATCCGGTATACCTACCTACTGAAGTCTATTCGCCATCCGGCCACAAGGTTGAGCTTGGCTACGGTCTGAGCACTGGCTATTTGGAATCCGTCAGTTATCGAGACAGTGATGATGAAACCCAGCACCTGCTCAAACTGGCCTACACAACGTCGACAGTGACGATCGACGTGCATCCAAGTGCAGACCCGAGCAAGCAGCCACGCGCTCGCTACTCCCTGGAAATGCTCAACCGTGAACTGCGCAAGATCACACTGCCGACCCCAGACCTCGCCAACTGGCGTATTGAATACGGCACAGTACTGGGTTTGTCGTGTGTGACGAAATTGCATACGCCTTCTGGTGCAGTGGAGCAGATCGCCTACGGCGATAATGGCGATCCGGGGCATGTTTTGCCTACCAATGGCGAGCGTGTGGCCCTACCTCGTGTCACTACCCATGTGGTAAACCCTGGTGCAGGTCAGCCTCTGGTGAAAACGACTTACACCTATCTTTATACAGACCCGCAGAGCGGCCAGACTTTTGACCGAAATTTTGTCGGTTACAACAGTGGCATTTCCTGGAGCAACGACGGCCAGGACAATCTTTTCAGGGCACAACCCAGCTACAAATATGGGTCGACGGCACACTTATGGGGGCTCGATGATGAGGATAAAGAGGTTGAATTACGCACGGTAGAGCGGGTGTACAACCGTTTCCACCTGATGGAAGCTGAGATTACGCGTCAGGCCGGGCACGTCCAGAGCATGCTTGTCGAATACCATGGCGATGTAGCTGATCCGATCGACAACCAGTTGGGCAATTTCCAGATGCCCAAGCGCTCCACCCAGACATGGGAACTGCCAGCCGAACCGGGCAAGCTCCGTAGTGAAGTCAGTGAAACGGTCTACAACACCTTGGGCAACCTGATCAAGGAGGTTATGCCGAACGGCCAGCAAGTGGTGAGTGAGTTCTACCCCGTGCAAGGCGAGGACGGCTGCCCACCTGATCCGCAACTGTTCGAGCGCTCGCTCAAGCACACAACCGAGATCCCGGCGCCGCAAGGCGATAAACCTGCACCGACGTTACGTACTGGCTACCGTTACCAAGCCCTTGGCACTGTGGGTGGCGAGGCTGATACCTGGTTGTTGCAAGAGCAGATTACGCTGTGCGAAGTGGTTGGTGACGTCGAGCAGCCGCCCCTGCAGGTCACCAGCATCGAGCCAGTGGATGCCGTGACTGATCTGCTGCGCCATGGCCGCCCGCTGAAGCAGACATTGAACATGAACGGCCATCTGACCACGCAAACCTTCGATTACAAGAAAGAGGTGGTCGAGGGTGAACCTGCGCTGGTAACCGAGCAAACGATCAAAGGTTTTGACCATGGCAGAGACGATGACGACACCCAGTTGCCTCGAAATACGCTCAAGGTCATTACGCTCAAGGACTCGATCCTGATCGGCGAGCCTTTGCTCAACCGGGACGACGCTGATATCGAGATCGCGTATACCTATGACGCGCTGAACCGCACGACCAGCGAGACGGTGTCACCCAATGATCCTGAGTACATGGCTTCGCGCCATTTCGAGTACTACTTGGTAGGGAGTGATGGCCAGCAGGCTTGGCAGAGCTCCATTGACGTCAAGGGCGTCAGCACGCGTGCGTTGATCGACGGGCTTAACAGGGTTGTGGTCGAGAAGCGTCATGATGCCGACGCCGACGATAGCCTGAAGCAGGAAACATTCCGAGTGCGCTACGAGGCGCACTACGATGCGCTTGGCCAGTTGCTTGAAGAAACCGACCATGACTGGTTTGGAGGTGAGCAACTCCCGCTTCGTACCCAGTATCTTTACGACAACTGGGGCCAGCGCTGCTGTGAAATCGGCCCGGACGACGTACAGCATCATACGCAGAACGACCCGATCGGCACGGCTGAGTCGGGTAATTTGCCGATTCAGACCCGTTGGAGTGAGTCGAAGGACGGCACGCTTACTCAAGGCAAAACGGTGGCCTACCTGAACCTCTTCGAGCAACCGGACGTTGTACAACGTTTCGACCGCGAGAACAGGGTGCTTAGCAAACATCAGTACTTTTATGACGGCCTGGGCCGCACCGTTCGGGAAATCGATGGGCGTAACGCGGCTATCAGCAACGCCTACGATGCCTTCGGTCGCCTTGTCGACCATACCCTGGCCGACAGAAGCGTCGTGCACCGTGACTACGCGCCGCACAGCAGCGCAGACCTGCCTGTGAAGATAGCGGTGAATGGCGCAGTTCTGGGCGAGCAAACGTTCGATGGGCTGGACCGCATGACCGTATCCATCACGGGCGGTCGCAAGCGTGTCATGTTCTACGAGAAGGGGCAGATCCAGCCTTGGAAAGTGCGCACGCCAGCAAACAGAGAGATCGAGTACGACTACACGCTGCAACTGACCGATCAACCTGAGGTTCGTCGCGTGCTGCCCCTGCCAGAGCAGACCCATAAGGCTGCAGTGGAAGAAAAGTACACGTACGACAGCAAGAACGCGCGCCTTACCTATTGTGGTGAGCCGGGTCAGGAACTCACCCGTGATTACTACAGCACTGGCGAGCTCAAGCTGGAAACCCGAACAGTCGGCAGCGAGTCCTGGAGCATGACCTACGGTGCCAGCTTGCAGGGCCGTGCACTGACGTATGAAGACGTGCTCGGGCAGACGCAACATTATCAGTACGATAAGGCGGGGCGCCTGGAGAAAACCTGGTTGGGCGGGTTGTCGACCACGTTCATCTACGACGAACTGGGTAATCTCAAAAGCTACAAGACGTGCGACGGTGTCGAGGGTGAAGATGAAGCAGCGTGCGTGCAATGGCTGCTCACCGAGCTTGAATATGACGACTTGGGAAGAGAAAAGCTTCGCCGCTTTACGTTCCCGAACAGTGTGCAGGAACTCACTCAGGAGTACAGCGCGCTGGACCAACTCACGCTGCGTGTACTGAGCGAAGGCGGTGAGACTCTGCGCGAGGAAAATTACGACTACGACCTTCGTGGTCGGCTTGAGAGCTACACCTGCACAGGGCCTCTGGCACCGAAGGATCCTTGCGGCAAAATCATCCGCGAACAGCAGTTCCTGTTCGACAGGATCGACAATATTACCTGGGTGTACACTGCGTTCGACGGCGTTGGGGACAAGCAGGAAAGTAACGAAGCCACCTATCTGTTTGAAAACGAAGCTGACCCTGCGCAATTGACCGGTATAGAAAACACGCATGCAGACTATCCGGCACCGGTAACGCTCTGGTATGACCCGGACGGGAACATGATCAGTGATGAGCAGGGCAGGAGCTTGAGCTACGATCCATTGGGCCGACTGGCCAGTGTCGAACTGTTGGACGGCACTGTCGCGGGTTACGGTTACGATGCGTTGGATCGCCTGGCCAGCCAGGATAGTTAAAGCACTCTGTAGGGGAAGGAGGGCGCTTGTAAACGCCTTCACAACCGCTAAAAAGGGCCGTTCTGCGGCCCTTTTGCTGTGAACGGTGCGCAGTAGCTGCCACCTGCGGGTCCTGAAGCAGCCTGGAATGCAAGCCATGAAAATGCTCCGTATCTTCCGATGCGGAGCGTTGTGTCGATTCGCTGTCGAGCGGCGGCGCCCGCGCTTACGGTATGTCTACGTTGAAGCCGATATCGGCATTGGCGTAACCAGCGGTGACACTGGCAGACGTGGCCTTGTACGCCGCAGAGAACAGCATATCGGTAGGCTTGCCGTCATGCAGCGGGTAAGACCGGGACGGCACGGTGGGGCTTATCGGGGTGCCCAGGTTATCTTTGATTATCAAGGCTAGGCCGGCGCTGCCACCGGGCGCTAGGGCGTACAGCGTACCGGTGGCTCCTGCGCCGCCGTGCTTGCCGGTGAAGGTTACGGTGGCGCTGGTACCGGGTATGAGTATGCAGCCGGCACCCGGCTTGAGGCGCAAACCGAAAGCCCGATTGGCCGCCTCGTCATCGGGTTGCTTGAACTGGGCAGCATTGACGTTGCCCATGAAGATTCGACTGACGCCCCGACCGGTTGAGGGGTCGATGATCTCAACCGCGCAAGTACCAGAATCGACGTTGCCAACGAAGTGAACCGAACCGGTGGCGACCGTCGCGGCGAATGTGCTGGCGCTGGTCATGCTCAGCCCCAGTGCAAGAAGAATGTTTCTCATAAGTTGCTCCATGATCATTCAGTCATTCAGGACGCCGATGTCACTCATGCCGAATGCTTGCGGCAACAACGCGAATCGGGCCCTATGCGGCCCGATCAGGTGTTGACTGTGCAACCAGCACGGCTGGCCCTGTTCAAGGACGGAGTGACAGTGGCGTTTGCACCACGGGGGTGGCCACGCCGTAATCATTGATGGTGGTATAGGTCAGCTGCAGCCCGTTGGCCGACCTGAGCTGGTTCAGGTCGTAGGCCTGCTGTGCAAACGGCGTTGCCATGGCCTTGGCCTGGAGGGCTTCGGTCCTGCCGGCAGCAGTGACTTCCAGACGGCCAAATGTGTAGTAATAGGGTGTCGGGTTATCCACCACCAATTGCAGCCGACCTGCGTTTTGGCGCACAGACCACTGCAGCTCGCCGGCACGGTCGGCGGGCCGCCCCTTGAGTTCGCTGGGGCGGTAGAACAGCTTGAGGCGGGTGCGCAGCGCAATGTTGAGCACGTTTGCTTGATCGGGGTTCGCTTCCGGTATTTCCTGCACATTCAGGTAAAACAACGTTTCCCGGTCTTTGGGCAGCGTGTTCGGCAAGCGGCTGATCTGCACCATCTGTTCCTTGCGCGGGTCCAGCCGGAACAGCCCGGGGGAGGTGGCCAGCGGCACCGGTGTATCGGTATCGTCCTTGCTGGTGTTTATCCAGGTTTGCACTGCGTAGGGGCGCGGGCTGGGGTTGGCGATTACCACGGAAGTGCTGCGCTTGTCGCTGTCGAAAACAATGCGCGTGGTACTGACGGTCAACGCTGCCTGTGCGGGTAACAAGGTAGCTGCCAGGCAGGCACCCAAGGCAAGGCGACGCAGGTGATTTTTCATCTGGCATTACCTTTGGAGAGGGGAACAAGCTCTGGGCGCACAGCGTGCGCCCGAAGAGAGTCGTTCAAGGGATATCGACGACGAACTGCACGCTGGTATTGGCTGCACCAGCACTCACTGTCGCGGCTGTCGATTTATAGGCAGCGCTGAAGAGCATGGTGGTTGGAGTGGTTTCGTTCAGTGGATAGTCCTTGGAAGCCGAGCCATTGACGATCGCAGTGCCCGTGTTGTCCTTGAGGATCAGGGCCAGGTTTGACGCGCCGCCGGGTTCGAGCGCATACAGCGCACCACCAGTACCTGCACCGCCAAAGGCGCCAGTGAAGGTCAGGTTGGCTACGTCACCAGGGGCGACGGTACAGCCGCCGCCTGGGGTGATGCGCATGGCGAAGGAGCGGGCAGCGGCTTCATCGTTGGCAGCCTTGAACTGCGAAGCGTCGACATTACCCATGAGGATACGGTTGCCGCTCTCCGTGTTGCCGGTGACCGGGTCAACGATCTCGATCGGGCAAGTACCTGAATCAATTCTGCCGTAAAAGTGGATCGATCCAGTGTCGACTGTAGCGGCGAACGTGGTGGAACTGGTGATGCCCAAGGCAAGGGCAACTAACGCTTTTTTCATGTGGACTCCGGGTGGTTGTCAGGTCGAGGCTATACGTCATACCAAATGACTCTGGGGTTAGATTGGCGTTCGCATGCTAAAGTTGTGCCCTGGTAGGGTATGTAGGAAAAGTCTGAACTTTAATCGCGAAGAGCTTTCAAGACTGCAGGGCTTGCCAATAACACACATCCCAAGATTAACGTGTTTGCGCTAAAGCATTCAGCCGTTGTTCGACTCTAAAGGGCGTATTGATCAGGCCAATTTTGAACGCATGGTAAGGAGCATGGCAGGCAGTAAAGGGGGTGTCTACTGGCAAAAATGTCAGTTTAACGCTCTGTGCATTTGACGCTTAATGTACAGAGTCAGCAATCCTACATTGAGATTACGGCATGAATCTTGACAATGTCGAAAGTACTGCGAATCAAGAAACTGCGGTGATCGTCACGCTCTGGAGCGATATGGCGGATCTTAATAGTCTGTGGCGTACTATTCCTCCCTCTGTTCAGTCAATGTACCTTGCTGAGCAATTGACCGAAGGTGTATGGCAAACCAAATTGACCCGATTTCATAAGATCGAGTTGATTCGCACGGGTGTTATTTGGAGCGAGGCTCATCTCTATAGACGCGATGAAACTCTGGTACGTGTGCTGACGAGCCCTGGCATTGAGGCGAAACAGATCGTGACGGTTAATGGTGTACAGCCGCTCACGGGTAAACTCAGGGTCAGCGTGGAACATGAAAAAAGTTGGCTTCGTTACAATGCGGCGACCGGCGGTGAGCTCACGCTCGAGTGGGCCGGGTCGGCCAGTTATGCCTTTTATGATCCTGGTTATATCGAAACCCCTGCGGGCTACGAAGCGTACTTCGAACAACTCAAAAAACTCGCCATCGGTTTTTTTCCGCCCGTGAACAATGAGCTTCTTCAGCAACTGTATATCTACGTACAGGTAACTGAAGCAACGCAATGGCCAGTGCACTTTTCGGTCAGCCGGCAACCTCTTGTCTATGCGACTATTACGCCCGCTTCGTACGAGGCCAGCGGCAATGAGGCGCAAGCCAAGAGCTACGTGACCGCACTGTTTCCTTCGTCCTATTTCCCAGAAGCGGCTGCTGGCCGCGCACCAGCGGAAGCGCAGTGGCTACAGCAACTGGTCGCGCCTCGCGGGCTGACCAAAGTGGTCGATGGCCAAAGAAGTGCAGAAGGTTGGATTACTCATTATGGAACCGGCACCCTTGCCGTTGAAGACGATCCCGCGCCGAGCGTGAATGCCAATGTTGATTCGCTCTCTCCTCTGGCACGGATTCTTTCGGCGGGCGCTACCAAGGAGCGGCTGGAGTTTGTCGGTACGCCTCTGAGCGGGGCCACCTGGACTTTGGCTGGCGAAGCCCGGGGGCGTCTCGAGAAAGAAGGCAACGATTACTTCTATGTGCCTCCCTTGGTGCTTGCACCGGCAGCCTCATTCAACACCTCCAGCGACATGGTGATTGCTGCCGCTTATCGAACCAGTATCGATGGGCTTCCGCTGTCCGTCGATGCAGTGCAGGCCGCTAATGCCTCACAGCGCGCCGCGGCAACGTTTGTGACCACGTTCGTGAAGCCCACCCACTTCATAAGATTTTCCAGTGCTTCAGGTAATCTGCAACTGAACCTGTGCTGGATGACCAGAACCGGCGAGCGGCAGGTGCCGGCCAACATGGTCAAGTGGCACGTATTGGCGGGTAACGGTGTGGTATCTGCACAGGGCGTGTTCAGCCCAGCATCGCGTAGTCCGAGTGCCGTCACAATACTGATGGCGGAGGATTTGCAGGATATAACCGAGTGGCGCTTCGGCGTGATCATCGTCCCGCTACCGTTGTTCACTGTCCCTGACCTGCTGCGCTTGCAACAGGTCTGAAATGGGGCTCAGTGCAGGCGATCACCCTGATTAGCGCTGAGCAGCTGTTTTTCCTGATTCCAGTCGAACGGCTCGTCATCCTGCTCGGCGGCGAACCGGCGCTCTTCGAGTTCCTGGTAGAGGTCGAGTTCGTCATCGGGCATGAAGTGCAGGCAGTCGCCACCGAAGAACCACAGCAGGTCACGTGGCACCAGGTGGGCGATCTGTGGATAACGCTGAATCACCTGGCAGAGCAGGTCCTGACCGAGGTACTGACTTTCCAATGGCGCTTGTGGCAACAGCGTGAGCAGTTCGTCAAAGCGTTCCAGAAACAGCGCGTGGCTTTCTTCCGGTACTTGCTCTGTTTCACCCAGGGCCACCAGGATGGTACGCAGGTGGTGCAGCAGGTGCAGGTGGTATTCCAGGTGGGCGTTGGCCATGGAAGGGTCCTCGGGGTAGCTGAAAACGGCCGCGGAGTATACGCCTGATTCGTCGCTGAGGGCAGCAAGGGGCGCCTGTCGGGTGACAGGCTGCGTCCTGGCGGCGGATCGATTGTCCAACGGTGGCAGCCCTTGGTCAGTCCGCCACCGGGGAGCGGTTTTCAGCGAACCTTGCCTTGATCGATGAGCAGAGCCTCCTTGTCGAAAGCATCGACGTCAATTACCGCTCGCCGCGCTTTCTCTGCTGCGTGCAAGCGCTCACCTTGGCCAGCTTGCAGCACCCCGGCCGCTACGCCGGCGTCGATCTGCGACTGGCCAGGTGCTGGCTGCAGTTTGCCGTCCTTGACTGCCTGACGCAGCAGCGCGTGCAGTGGCGTCGTCTCGTCCAGGAGGTCGCTGGCGCGTTGCAGTGCCGCAACCGGATCACCGTCGGCCTGAGGCCGGTAGCAGCCCGCCAGCAATTCTTCGAGTGCCGGATCACCCTTGTGACGCCCAATCAACTCGGCAACCTCGGCGTCCAGCTCATCGCCAGGCCCGGTGTGCCGGCGCCCGAACGGGAACACCAACACCCGCAACGCGCAGCCGATGAAGCGGTTGGGGAAGTTGTCGAGCAGACGATCCAGGGCTTCTTCTGCCTGGCCCAGGCTTTCTTCCATGGCCCAGCGCAGCAGGGGTTGCATGTATTCGGGTGAACCAAGGTCATGGCAACGCTTGAGCGCGGCGCTGGACAGGTACAGGTAGCTCAGGACATCACCCAGCCGGGCGCTCAGCCGCTCGCGGCGCTTGAGCGCGCCTCCAAGCAGCATCATCGACAGGTCGGCAAGCAGCGCGAAGGCTGCGGCCTGGCGGTTCAGGGCGCGGAAGTAGCCCTGGCTCAAGGCGTCACCCGGAGCGCGCTCGAAATGACCCAGGCCGATGCCCAGGACAAAGGTGCTGGCCGCGTTGCTGACGGCGAACGAGATGTGCTTGAGCAGCAGATCATCGAACGTCCTCAGCCCCTGCTCGCGGTCTTCGTGCCCGGCCGCAGCCATTTCCTTGAGCACGAACGGATGGCAGCGGATGGCGCCCTGGCCGAAGATCATCAGGTTGCGCGATAGGATATTCGCGCCCTCCACCGTGATGAAGATCGGCGCGCCTTGCCAGTTGCGGCCCAGGTAGTTATTCGGGCCCATGATGATGCCTTTGCCGCCGTGCACGTCCATGGCGTGCTGGATGCACTCGCGGCCGCGCTCGGTCAGGTGGTACTTGAGGATTGCCGAGAGCACCGAGGGCTTCTCGCCGAGGTCGACCGCCTTGGCGGTCAGCAGCCGTGCGCTGTCCATCAGCCAGGCGTTGCCGCCGATGCGCGCCAGCGATTCCTGGATGCCTTCAAAGGCGGCCAGGGGTACGTTGAACTGCTCGCGGATGTTGGCGTACTGGCCGGTGACCAGGCTGGTGTACTTGGCGGCGCCGGTGCCGACCGCTGGCAGGGAGATCGAGCGGCCGACCGACAGGCAGTTCATCAGCATCATCCAGCCTTTGCCGAGCATGGATTGGCCGCCGATGAGGAAGTCCAGTGGGATGAACACGTCCTTGCCGCTGTTCGGCCCGTTCATGAACGCTGCCCCCAGCGGCAGGTGGCGCTGGCCGATCTCCACGCCGGGCGTGTCGGTGGGTATCAGCGCCAGGCTGATACCCAGTTCCTCTTCCTCGCCGAGCAGGTGCTCGGGGTCGTAGGCCTTGAAGGCCAGGCCGAGCAGGGTGGCGACGGGGCCGAGGGTGATGTAGCGCTTCTCCCAGTTCAGCCGCAGGCCGAGGACTTCCTCGCCTTGCCATTGGCCTTTGCATATGATGCCGGTGTCAGGCATGGCGCCGGCATCGGAGCCGGCCAGCGGGCCTGTGAGGGCGAAGCAGGGGATGTCATCGCCGCGCGCCAGGCGTGGCAAGTAGTGGTTACGTTGCTCATCGGTGCCGTAGTGCAGCAGCAGTTCTGCCGGGCCGAGCGAGTTGGGCACCATCACGGTCGAGGCGAGGTCACCGCTGCGGGTCGCCAGTTTCATCGCCACCTGGGAGTGGGCGTAGGCGCTGAAGCCCTTGCCGCCATATTCCTTGGGGATGATCAGGGCGAAGAAACCGTGCTGTTTGATGAACGCCCAGGCTTCGGGGGGCAGGTCCAGGTCCTGGCCAATCTGCCAGTCACTGACCATCGCGCAGAGCTCGTCGGTAGGGCCGTCGATGAACGCTTGCTCTTCTTCGGTGAGTTTCGGCGCGGGGTAATCGAGCAGGGTATGCCAGTCAGGACGGCCGCTGAACAACTGGCCATCCCACCAGACGGTGCCGGCCTCGATCGCCTCGCGCTCGGTCTGCGACATAGGCGGTAGGGTGCGCTGGAACCACTTGAACACCGGCCCGGTAAAGACCTTGCGGCGCCAATCGTGGAGCACCAGCAGGGCGGTCTTGGCCGCGAGCACCAGCCAGATGAGCGCCAGCAGCCAGCCGGGTGCCCTGCTGAAAATGCCCATCAGCAGGGTATAAGCGGCAACGATGGCGAGAATCTGCAACGGTGGCAGACGCCGGTGGGTGAGGTACGCCGTGCCGATCACCAGGACCAGCAACCACAACAGCAACATAATCCTTTCTCCTTGGAAGTTGGGCTTGAGCCGACCCCAGCAGCATAGACGGCCTCGTCTGTTCAGTGACCGGTCGTGGCGCCAAGAGTTCGCCGGGTGTTGTCAGGGCATGTTTCCTGGGGTCCGCTGGAGTAAACTCCAGGTTCTGCATTCATGAGGACGTGGTCATGCTGAAGATCTGGGGTCGCAAGAACTCGAGCAACGTGCGCAAGGTATTGTGGGCTGCCCACGAACTCGGCCTGGATTTCGAAGCGATCGATGCCGGCGGCGCTTTTGGTCTGGTCAACGAGCCGCACTACCGTGCGCGCAACCCCAATGGCCTGGTGCCGATGGTCGAAGACGACGACCTGACCCTGTGGGAATCCAACACCATCGTGCGCTACCTTTGCGCGCAGTACGGCCGCGAGCAGGGCTGGTATCTGGATGATCCACGCCAGCGCGCCCTGGCGGACAAATGGATGGACTGGACCACGTCAGCCCTGGCCACGCCGTTCCGGCCGCTGTTCTGGGGCATCCTGCGCACGCCCGATGAGCAACGCGACTGGGTGGTGATCAACGCCGCGCTAAAGACCTGTGGCAATCTGCTGACGATCGCCGATGAGACCTTGGCCAGGCAACCGTACTTGTCCGGCGAGCAGATCGGCATGGGTGACATTCCCTTGGGCTGTTTCGCCTACGCGTGGTTCGAGATGCCCATCGAGCCCCCTGATTTGCCCCATCTGCAGGCCTGGTATGAGCGCCTCAAGGCGCGGCCGGCCTATCAAGCGGCGGTAATGACCGCGCTGACCTGATCGAACACCTGTGCGCTTTCGATAGTCACTATCAATGCACATGACTGTACTTGTGTGGCCCTGGCTTGCACCATGGGCCGCACTCACTGCGCCAGTGACCTTATCTGGCGTGTCCTGAACCTCCTAGAATGGTACGTGACCCGCTATGAGTTCTGCTCTGTCCATCCGACAGCTGACCAAAACCTACGGCAACGGCTTCCAGGCCCTCAAGGGTATTGATCTGGATGTCGCCGAAGGTGACTTCTTCGCCTTGCTCGGCCCCAACGGCGCCGGCAAATCCACCACCATCGGCATTCTCTCGACCCTGGTCAACAAGACCAGCGGCAGCGTCAATGTCTTTGGCCATGACCTCGACCGCGAGCCTGCCGCGCTGAAGCGTTGCCTGGGCGTGGTGCCGCAGGAATTCAACTTCAACCAGTTTGAAAAGACCTTCGATATCGTCGTCACCCAGGCCGGCTACTACGGCATCCCGCCTAAGCTGGCCAAGGAACGCGCCGAGCAGTACCTGACCCAGTTGGGCCTGTGGGACAAGCGCGACGTGCCATCACGCTCATTGTCTGGCGGCATGAAGCGTCGGCTGATGATCGCCCGTGCACTGATTCACGAGCCGCGCCTGTTGATCCTCGACGAGCCAACCGCGGGCGTCGATATCGAGCTGCGTCGGTCGATGTGGAGCTTTCTCACCGAGCTCAACGAGAAAGGCATCACCATCATTCTGACCACGCATTATCTGGAAGAGGCCGAACAGCTGTGCCGCAACATCGGCATCATCGACCACGGCACCATTGTCGAAAACACCAGCATGCGCAAACTGCTTGGCACGCTGCATGTCGAGACCTTTGTGCTGGACTTGAAGCAGGACCTGACCACGGTGCCAACCCTGCACGGCTACCCGTGCCGGCTGATCACCCCGCATACGCTGGAAGTGCAGGTCGACAAGGATATCGGCATCACCGCCCTGTTCGGCCAGCTGGCCTTGCAGAACATCGAGGTGCAGAGCCTGCGCAACAAGACCAACCGGCTTGAGGAGTTGTTCGTGTCACTGGTAGAGAAAAACCTGTCGAAGGTGGCCGTATGAGTGTGGAGCTGCGCACCAACTGGGTCGCCCTGAATACCATCGTCTACCGCGAAGTGCGTCGCTTCCTGCGGATCTGGCCGCAGACGCTGCTGCCGCCGGCCATCACCATGGTGTTGTACTTCGTCATCTTCGGTAACCTGATCGGTCGGCAGATTGGCGACATGGGTGGCTTCACCTACATGGAGTACATCGTGCCTGGGCTGATCATGATGTCGGTGATCACCAACTCCTATGGCAACGTGGTCTCGAGCTTCTTCGGTAGCAAGTTCCAACGCTCGATCGAGGAGCTGATGGTGTCGCCGGTGTCGCCCCACACCATTCTCATCGGCTATGTGCTCGGCGGCGTGCTGCGTGGGTTGGCGGTAGGGGTGATCGTGACCATCCTGTCGATGTTCTTCACCCACCTGCAGGTGCATCACCTGGGCGTGACCGTGGTGGTAGTGCTGTTGACCGCAACCATCTTTTCGCTGCTGGGCTTCGTCAACGCAGTGTTTGCGCGCAACTTCGATGATATTTCGATCATCCCGACCTTCGTGCTGACCCCGCTGACCTACCTGGGCGGGGTGTTCTACTCGATCAGCCTGCTGCCGCCGTTCTGGCAGGTGGTGTCGCTGGCGAACCCGGTGCTGCACATGGTCAACTCGTTCCGCTACGGCATCCTAGGGGTTTCGGATATCAGTATCGGTACTGCGATCACCTTCATGCTGGTGGCCACGGCTGTGCTGTATGCCCTGTGCATTCGCCTGCTGGTCAGCGGCCGCGGCATGCGTGCATGACGTACGTTGCTTGCGGCGCCGCCACTGGCAGCCGACCCACCAGCGCCAGTAGCTCATGGTGATGAAGTAGGCGGCGATGCCCAGCACCACGCCGCACACCACTGAGCCGAGCAAAAATGGCTGCCACACGGTAGCCAGCTGGTCGGTGATCCACTCGAAGGTGAGGTCGTCGGGCAGGCTGCGTGGTGGCGTCTGCAACAGCCAGGCGCCGGTCATGTAGGTGACGAAGAACACCGGCGGCATGGTCAGCGGGTTGGTCAGCCAGACCAGGCTGACCGCGATCGGCAGGTTGCCCCGCAGCGGGATCGCCAGGCTGGCGGCCAGCAGCATCTGCATCGGCATCGGGATCAATGCGGCAAACAGGCCCACGCCCATGGCCCGTGCCACTGAATGGCGGTTCAGGTGCCAGAGGTTGGGGTCGTGCAGCAGCTTGCCGAAAAAGCGTAACGACTTGTGTTCCCGAATGCTGGTCGGATCCGGCATGTACCGTTTGAACAGGCGGCGCGGCATGGGGGCTCCCGGGGCAGTGATCGGGCAAGTATGCCTTGATTCCCGGAATGGCTTGTTCAGAGTTTGTGACAATTGTTGAGCAAGACTGACCCTTAAATACGCTATTCCTCTGCAGGCTGTCTTGCTTGCGGAGCTCTACCTTATGCGCACAGGGATGTTGGCGCTGGCGCTCGGGCTGTTGTGCCTGGGCTTTCTACCCGTTCTGCCGACGGTTGGCTGGCTAGTCGTGATGCTGCTGGCTGCGCTTGGCTGCCTGGCTACGCGAGTCTGGCCGCTGGGCTGCTTGCTGCTGGGCTTTTGCTGGGCGTGCTGGTCGGCGCAGCAAGCGCTGGATGATCGTCTGGCGCATTCACTCGATGGCCGCACGCTATGGCTTGAGGGGCGCGTGGTCGGCCTGCCAGCGGTATCGGCCCACGGTGTGCGCTTCGATCTGGATGAACCCGCTTCGCGCCGCGCCGAATTGCCAGGGCGCTTGCTACTGAGCTGGTTCGATGGCCCAGAGATTCGTGCCGGAGAGCGCTGGCGCCTGGCCGTGACCCTGAAACGCCCGCGCGGCCTGCTCAATCCACATGGGCCGGACCGCGAGGCGACGCTCTTGGTCCGGCGCATCGGCGCCACTGGCACGGTCAAGGCGGGAGCGTTGCTGGAGCCGGTGGCCGGCGGCTGGCGCGACAATTTGCGCCAGCGCCTGCTGGCAGTGGATGCCTGGGGCCGCGAAGCGGCGTTGGCGGCGCTGGTACTGGGCGATGGCTCGGGGCTGGCCAGGCAAGACTGGCAAACGCTGCAGGCGACCGGCACGGTGCACTTGTTGGTCATCTCGGGCCAACACATCGGGTTGGTCGCAGGGTTGGTCTACGGCCTGGTGGCGGGGCTGGCACGTTACGGAGGTTGGCCGCGGCGCTGGCCATGGCTGCCGTGGGCGTGCGGGCTGGCCATGACGGCCGCGCTGGGCTACGGCTGGCTGGCCGGGTTTGGCGTGCCGGTGCAGCGGGCCTGTCTGATGCTGGCGGTGGTGCTGGTCTGGCGCCTGCGCTTTCGCCAAGTGAACGCCTTTGTACCACTGTTGATGGCGCTGTGTGGTGTGCTGCTGGTTGAGCCGTTGGCCAGTTTGCTGCCCGGATTCTGGTTGTCGTTCGGCGCGGTGGCAGTGCTGATCTGCTGCTTTGCCCAGCGCCTAGGCGGTTGGCGGCCTTGGCAAGCGTGGACGCGTGCGCAGTGGGTGATCGCCATCGGCTTGTTGCCGGCGATGCTGGCGCTGGGCCTACCGATCAGTCTGAGCGCGCCGTTGACTAATCTGCTCGCGGTGCCCTGGATCAGCTTCGTGGTGCTGCCGTTGGCGTTGCTGGGCACCTTGTTGCTGCCGCTGGCGGGGTTTGGCGAACTGCTGCTATGGCTGGCCGGCGCAGCGCTGGCTGGGTTGTTCGACGTGCTGACGGTGGTGGCTCAGTGGCAACCGGCATGGATTGCCCGGCAGTTGCCGCTACTGGCCTGGTTGCTGGTGCTCAGTGGCGCGTTGATCGTGTTGCTGCCCCGTGGCGTACCCATGCGTGGCCTGGGCGCGCTGATGCTACTGGCGCTGTGGGTGCCTGGCAAGTCGTTGCCGCAGGGGCAGGTCGAGGTGCTGCAGCTGGACGTCGGCCAAGGCCTGGCGATCCTTTTGCGCACGCGCAACCACAGCCTGCTCTACGATGCTGGCCCAGCGCGCGGCGAGAGCGATCTGGGCGAAAGTGTAGTGCTGCCTACTTTGCGTAAACTGGGCGTCGATCGACTGGATGTGCTGCTGATCAGCCATGCCCATGCCGATCATGCCGGCGGCGCAGCGGCCGTGCAGCGCGGCCTGTCGGTCGGGCGCGTTGTGGCCGGTGAGTCGGAGCAGGCCTTCCAGGCACAAAGCTGCGAGACGGGGCAGGGCTGGCAGTGGGACGGTGTCGACTTTTCACTCTGGCATTGGCCGCAGGCGCGCTCGAGCAATGACCGCTCCTGCGTATTGCTGGTCGAGGCGCAGGGCGAGCGTCTGCTGTTGGCCGGCGACATTGAAGCCAGCGCCGAACGCGCCTGGCTGGCGGCGCATGAAGGCAAACGCATCGACTGGCTGCAGTCACCGCACCACGGCAGTCGCAGCTCCTCCACCGAGGCGTTCATTGCTGCCACCAGGCCGCGCGGCGTATTGATTTCCCGCGGTGCGCACAACGGTTTCGGCCATCCGCATGCGCAGGTGCTGGAACGCTACCAGCGCCATGGGCTGACGATTCACGACACCGCCATAGAGGGCGCCTTGAGCTTGCGCCTGGGCGCTCAATCCCAGGTTGTCGGGCAGCGTGCCCAGCGCAGGTTCTGGCGTGACAAAGAATGACCCCGGCACGCGCATTGTTGCGACCTCCGGCAACTCAGCCGAGGGCGATCCTATGGTAGAGTGGCGGCCTTTTTCGAGGGGATGATTACTGTGTGGGAATTGGTAAAGTCCGGTGGTTGGATGATGCTGCCGATCATTCTGAGCTCCATCGTCGCCATGGCTATCGTCGTCGAACGCCTGTGGACCCTGCGTGCCAGTCGCGTAAGCCCGCCGCACCTGCTGGGTCAGGTGTGGATGTGGATCAAGGACAAGCAGCTCACCAGTGACAAGCTCAAGAGCCTGCGCGCTGACTCGCCGCTGGGCGAGATCCTCGCTGCCGGCCTGGCCAATTCGCGCCATGGCCGCGAAATCATGAAAGAGTGCATTGAAGAAGCCGCCTCGCGGGTTATTCACGAGCTCGAACGCTATATCAGCACGCTCGGCACCATCGCTGCGATGGCACCGCTGCTGGGTCTGCTCGGTACCGTGCTGGGCATGATCGACATCTTCAGCGCGTTCATGGGGTCGCAGATGACCGCCAACGCTTCGGTGCTCGCCGGTGGCATCTCCAAAGCCCTGGTCACCACTGCTGCAGGCCTGATGGTCGGTATCCCGGCGGTGTTCTTTCACCGCTTCCTGCTGCGCCGCATCGACGAGTTGGTGGTCGGTATGGAGCAAGAGGCGATCAAGCTGGTCGAAGTCGTGCAAGGTGATCGCGAAGTGGAAGTGGCGGGAGTCAAGGCGTGAAGTTTCGGCGCAACCGTGCGCGGGAGAACGTCGACATCAACCTGGCTTCGTTGATCGACGTGGTGTTCGTGCTGCTGCTGTTCTTCGTCGTCACCACCACCTTCACCCGCGAAAACCAGCTGCGGGTCGAACTGCCGGAGGCCTCTACAGGCGCGCCGGCCGAGGCCGACGAGGGCAAGCGGGTGGATATCACCATCAGTGCCGACGGGGTGTACTCGGTGAACAACCACCTGCTGCCGAAAAGCGACCTGGCCACTCTGGTCGAAGCGCTGCAGCAGGAATCTGGCGGTGATACCAAGCTGCCGTTGTCGATCAGCGCAGATGGCAAGACCCCGCATCAGTCGGTGGTGACGGCCATGGACGCGGCGGGCAAGCTTGGTTTCAGCCAGCTGCGCATGACCACGGTCGAGGCCGCAGCGGGGACGCCCTGATGGCTTTCGTCGAGCGCTTGCTCGCTGCCTGGTACAACGGCCACACGGCGCTGGCCTTTTTGCGGCCGCTGGAGCTGTTGTACCGTCGCGTCGTGCTGCGCAAGCGTGCGCGCTTCATCAGTGGTGCAAGCGCCGCTTACCGCGCGCCGGTGCCGGTCATTGTGGTCGGCAACATTACCGTTGGCGGCACCGGCAAGACGCCGATGATCCTCTGGCTGATCGAACACTGCCGCAAGCGCGGCTTGCGCGTCGGTGTGGTCAGCCGCGGTTACGGTGCCAAGCCGCCTTCGCTGCCCTGGCGGGTGGCGGCGGAGCACAGCGCCGAGCAGGCCGGCGACGAGCCGTTGTTGATCGTTCAGCGCACCGGTGTGCCGCTGATGATCGATCCCGACCGTTCGGCGGCCGTACGCGGGCTGCTTGCCAGCGAACCCCTCGACCTGATCCTCTGCGACGACGGCATGCAGCATTACCGCCTGGCGCGTGACCTTGAGCTGGTGCTGATCGATGCCGCACGGGGCTTGGGCAATCGCCGATGCCTGCCCGCAGGGCCACTGCGCGAGCCGGTCGAGCGCCTCGACGAGGTCGACGCACTGCTCTACAACGGTGCCAGCAGCGACCGCGAAGACGGCTTCGCCTTCCAACTCAAGCCTTCGGCGCTGGTCAACCTGCGCAGTGACGAACGCCGTGGGCTTGACCATTTCAGCCCTGGCCAGGCCGTGCATGCGGTGGCTGGCATCGGCAATCCACAACGTTTCTTCAACACCCTGCTGCAGCTAAACTGGCAGCCGGTGCCGCACCCGTTCGCCGATCATGCGCAGTTCAGCGCCGAAGCGCTGACGTTCAGCCCGACGCTGCCGCTGGTGATGACCGAAAAAGATGCGGTGAAATGCCGTGCCTTTGCCGCTGACGACTGGTGGTACCTGACAGTCGAGGCGCAACCGTCGCCGGCCTTCAGTACCTGGTTCGACGCCCAGCTTGAGCGTCTGCTGCCTGCGCAGCAGCCCTGACCCTGTTCAATTTTCCGGCCGCTTGGCCCCAAGGACGCACTCATGGACACCAAACTGCTTGATATCCTGGCTTGCCCGATCACCAAAGGCCCGCTCAAGCTCAGCGCCGACAAGACCGAGCTGATCAGCAAAGGCGCAGGCCTGGCCTACCCGGTGCGCGATGGCATCCCGGTCATGCTGGAAAGCGAAGCACGCACCTTGACCGACGACGAGCGTCTGGACAAATGAGCCTGGACTTCACTGTGGTCATCCCCGCCCGGCTGTGCTCCACGCGGCTGCCGGGCAAGCCGCTGCTGTTGATCGCTGGCAAGCCGATGGTCCAGCACGTCTGGGAACAGGCGCGCAAAAGCAGCGCCAGCCGGGTGGTGATCGCCACCGATGACGCCAGCATCGTTGCCGCCTGTCAGGCATTTGGTGCCGAGGTATTGCTGACCCGCGCTGACCATGAGTCGGGCACTGATCGCCTGGCAGAAGTTGCCGCCCAGCTGGGTTTGGCCAGTGATGCCATCGTCGTCAACGTGCAGGGCGACGAGCCATTGATCCCGCCGGTAATCATCGATCAGGTCGCGGCCAACCTTGCTGCGCACCCGGAAGCCGGCATCGCCACCCTGGCTGAGCCGATCCATGAGCCGCAGACGGTGTTCAATCCCAATGCGGTCAAGGTAGTCAGCGACAAGAATGGCCTGGCCCTGAGCTTCAGCCGTGCACCGTTGCCGTGGGCCCGCGATGCGTTTGCCGTGAACCGCGAGCAGTTGCCGCCGGCAGTGCCTTATCGCCGCCATATCGGCATGTATGCCTACCGAGTTGGTTTTCTTCAGGACTTCGTCAGCTGGGGCCCGTGCTGGCTCGAGCAGACCGAAGCGCTGGAACAGCTGCGGGCGCTGTGGCATGGCGTACGTATTCACGTTGAAGATGCGCTCGAGGCTCCCGCCGTGGGCGTTGATACCCCAGAAGACCTGGAGCGCGTTCGGCGCTTGTTGGAGGCCTGATGCGCGTCTTGTTTGTGTGCCTGGGCAATATTTGCCGCTCGCCCACCGCAGAAGGGGTGTTGCGCCATCAGTTGCAACGCACCGGGCTGGCCGACCAGGTAGAGGTGGCATCGGCCGGTACGGGCGACTGGCACGTAGGCAAGGCGCCGGACGCGCGCACCTGCAAGGCAGCGCTGGCGCGCGGCTATGACCTGTCGGCGCAACGTGCCCAGCAGGTCAAGGCCGGCCATTTTGGCGAGTACGATCTGGTGCTGGCCATGGATGCCAGCAACCTCGCCGACCTCAAGGCCATACGCCCGCCGGCGTCCAAGGGCGAGCTGGATCTGTTCCTGCGTCGCTATGACGGCGCGTTAGATGAAGTCCCCGACCCGTATTACGGCGGCGCGGCCGGATTCGAGCAGGTGTTGGACCTGATAGAGCTGGCGTGCGAGCAGTTGGTCGATGAAATCAGGGGTCGGTTATGACTGCCACCTGGCAACAGCAGGTATCGCTCAAGCCTTTCAACACCTTTGGTATTGACGTCAAGGCCCGCTATTTCGCCCAGGCGCACAGCGACGCCGAGGTGCGGGCGGCATTGCTCGAAGCAGCCCGCCTTGAGCTCCCGGTGCTGGTCATCGGCGGTGGCAGCAACCTGCTGTTGACCGGTGACATCAACGCGCTGGTGCTGCATATGGCCAGCCGTGGCCGGCGGCTGCTGAGTGAGGAAGGCGATCGCGTTGTGGTCGAGGCTGAAGCCGGTGAACCCTGGCATGAGTTTGTGCAGTGGAGCCTGGCGCAGGGTTGCAGCGGGTTGGAAAACCTCAGCCTGATTCCCGGCACCGTCGGTGCCGCGCCGATGCAGAACGTCGGCGCGTATGGCGTCGAGATCAAAGACGTATTTGCCGGCTTGACCGCACTCGACCGTGAAACAGGTGAGCTCAAGGATTTTTCCCTTGAGGAGTGCGGGTTTGGTTACCGCGACAGTCTGTTCAAGCGCAATCCCGGCCGCTGGTTGATCCTGCGCGTGCGCTTTGCCCTGAGCCGCAGCTTGCATGCGCACCTGGACTACGGCCCAGTGCGTCAGCGCCTGCACGAGCAGGGGGTCGTCGAGCCGACCGCGCAGGCAATCAGCGATGCGATCTGCAGCATTCGTCGCGAGAAACTGCCTGACCCGCTCGAACTGGGTAATGCTGGTAGCTTCTTCAAGAATCCGCTGGTCAGCGCCGCGCTCGGCGAGCAGCTTCGCGCTCGCTATCCGGGTGTGGTGGCTTATCCCCAGGCCGATGGCCAGCTGAAGCTGGCGGCGGGCTGGTTGATCGAGCAGGCAGGGTGGAAGGGCTATCGCGATGGCGATGCCGGCGTGCATCGGTTGCAGTCGTTGGTACTGGTCAATTATGGCCAGGCCTCGGGGGCGCAGTTGCATGCGCTGGCGCAGAAAATTCAGGCTGATATCTTCGCCAGGTTTGGCGTGGAGCTGGAGATGGAGCCGAATCTGTACTGAGTAGGTGGCACATGGATATGCCAGTGCAGCGCTGAATGCAACGTAAAAAAAAGCCCCGCCAGTTCGCACTGGCGGGGCTTTTTCATTCAGCCGTGGCTATCAACCGTGATGAGGCTTGTGCTCATCGGTCGATGCCTGGGCCTGAGCTGCGGCAGCAGCGGCCTCGGCTTCACGCTTGCGGCGACGCACTTCACGTGGGTCGTTCGGTGCGCGACCGTTGGCTAGCATTACAGGCGCCGGTTCAGCCGCTACAGGCGCTGCCTCGACAGCTTCGGGCTTGGTTTCAACCGCTGCAGCCTGCTCGACCAGCGGTGCTTCGACTGGCGCGGCCGCTGGGGCCTCGGCAACGTGCACTGGCTTCTCGGCTTCACCCGACTCGACCACGGCGGCTTCAACCACTGGAGCTTCAAACACAGGGGCTTCGGCGGCTGGTGCCTCGACCACTGGCGCTTCAGTAACTGGCGCTGCAGTTTCCACTTCTGCTGCAGCAACCGGAGTTGCTTCAACGGCAGGTGCTTCGACTACGGGCTGCGGCGCAACCTCGACAACCGGCTCGATGCTCGGCTCGACCACTGCAACCGGCTCGCTGACAGGCTGCTCGACCACAGGGGCGATCGCAACGTCATCAGCTTGCTGTGCAGGCTCGGCTGGCAGGGCGATAACTTCACCGGTAGCCGCTTCAGGCGTTTGGGTAGAAGCGATTTCAGCCTGCTGATTGGCTTGTGCTTCGGCTGCAGCGCTGATGTTGCTGGTGGCAACAGCGGCAGTTACGGCCAGGCCAGCGGCCAGGTCGGCACCCAGATCAGTCGCCTGACGTGGTTGCTGTTCTTCACCGTTTTCGTTGCCTTCGCTGCCTTCTTCGTCGCCATCGATCAGATCGCCATTGGCATTGCGCTGACGTTCACGACGGTTACTGCGACGACGCTGGCCGCGCGAGCGACGACGTGGGCGTTCGCCATCAGTGCCTTCTTGTTCGTCCTGCTGCAGTTCGTCGTTCGGCAGTTGCTCATCGGCGATCTCTGCGGCCTGCTCGTCAGCCTGGGCGGCTGGGCGCAGTTGACGCTCTTCCTGCGGCACACGCTCTTCACGTGGAGCGCGTTCTTCGCGAGGGGCGCGCTCTTCACGTGGAGCACGTTCTTCGCGAGGGGCGCGCTCTTCACGTGGAGCACGTTCTTCGCGAGGGGCGCGTTCTTCACGTGGAGCACGTTCTTCGCGAGGGGCGCGCTCTTCACGTGGAGCGCGTTCTTCGCGAGGGGCGCGTTCTTCACGTGGTGCACGTTCTTCGTGTGGTGCGCGTTCTTCAGTCGATGCAGGGGTAGCTTCAAGTGGCTCACGCAGCTCACGCACAGGGCGCTCGTCACGGTTGCCGCGACGTGGGCGATCTTCACGTGGAGCACGCTCCTCACGTGGAGCGCGTTCTTCGCGCGGCGCACGCTCTTCACGCGGCGCACGTTCTTCACGCGGTGCACGTTCTTCACGTGGAGCGCGTTCTTCACGCGGTGCACGCTCTTCGCGCGGCTTGCGCTCTTCGTCGCGACGACCGTTACGGTTGCGACTCTGCTGACGACCGTTGCGGCGCTCTTCGTTGCGCTGTGGGCGCTCGGTAACAGGCTTCTCGGTGGCAGCCGGTGCAGCGACCGGTTCTTCCTTGGCGGCAAACAGACTCACCAGCGATTTGACCAGGCCTTTGAACAGGCTTGGCTCAGGCATGCTCGGTGCTGGCGCAGCGGCAACCGGAGCAGCCTCTTCTACAGCAGCCGGTACCGGAGCGTTGGTACGCGGTGGAGCAGTCTTGACCGCAGCTTCCTGGCGAACCAGGGTGCGGGTCGCGGCCTGCTGCGGCGCTTCCTCGGTTTCGGTGGTGGCGATTTCGTAGCTGGACTGGTTGGTCAGCACTTCCGGGTTGTCGTCGCGCAGGCGCTGGACTTCGAAGTGCGGGGTTTCCAGGTGGTCATTCGGCAGAATGATGATGCGAGCACGGGTGCGCATCTCGATCTTGGTGATCGAGTTGCGTTTCTCGTTGAGCAGGAACGCGGCAACCGGGATTGGCACCTGAGCGCGCACTTCGGCAGTGCGGTCTTTCAGGGCTTCTTCTTCGATCAGGCGCAGGATTGCCAGCGACAGCGACTCGACGTCCCGGATGATGCCGGTGCCCGAGCAGCGTGGGCAGACGATGCCGCTGCTTTCACCCAGCGATGGACGCAGGCGTTGGCGCGACATTTCCAGCAGGCCGAAGCGCGAGATGCGGCCAACCTGGACGCGAGCACGGTCGGCCTCGAGGCATTCACGCACACGCTCTTCGACCGCGCGCTGGTTTTTCGCCGGGGTCATGTCGATGAAGTCGATGACGATCAGGCCGCCGATATCACGCAGACGCAGTTGGCGGGCGATTTCTTCAGCCGCTTCCAGGTTGGTCTGCAGGGCGGTTTCTTCGATGTCGCTGCCTTTGGTGGCACGCGCCGAGTTGATGTCGATCGACACCAGCGCCTCGGTTGGGTCGATCACGATCGAACCGCCAGACGGCAGCTCGACGACGCGCTGGAAGGCGGTCTCGATCTGGCTTTCGATCTGGAAGCGGTTGAACAGTGGCACGCTGTCTTCGTACAGCTTGACCTTGCTGGCGTACTGCGGCATCACCTGGCGGATGAAGGTCAGAGCTTCTTCCTGGGCTTCGATGCTGTCGATCAGGACTTCGCCGATGTCCTGGCGCAGGTAGTCGCGGATGGCGCGGATGATGACGTTGCTTTCCTGGTAGATCAGGAACGGCGCGGTGCGGTCCAGCGAGGCTTCCTTGATGGCGGTCCACAGCTGCAGCAGGTAGTCGAGGTCCCACTGCATTTCTTCGCTGCTGCGGCCAAGGCCGGCAGTGCGCACGATCAGGCCCATGTCGCCCGGTACGGTCAGCCCGTTGAGGGCTTCACGCAGCTCGTTGCGCTCTTCGCCTTCGATACGGCGGGAGATGCCGCCAGCACGTGGGTTGTTTGGCATCAGCACCAGGTAACGGCCAGCCAGGCTGATGAAGGTGGTCAGGGCGGCGCCTTTGTTACCGCGCTCTTCCTTCTCGACCTGGACGATGACTTCCTGGCCTTCGGTGAGTACTTCCTTGATGTTGACGCGGCCTTCTGGGGCCTTCTTGAAGTACTCGCGGGAGATTTCTTTCAGCGGCAGGAAGCCATGACGGTCGGAGCCGAAGTCGACGAAGGCGGCTTCGAGGCTGGGCTCGATCCGGGTGATCTTGCCTTTGTAGATGTTGGCCTTTTTCTGCTCACGGGCGCCGGATTCGATATCCAGGTCGTAGAGGCGTTGGCCATCCACTAGGGCTACACGCAACTCTTCGGGTTGAGTTGCGTTAATCAGCATTCTTTTCATGTTGTACCGTCGGTTTCCGGGCTGCCGGAAACGGCGTTCGGCACACACGACTTCTCATGGTCGGTGTCAAGGTGCGCAAAGGGTGGCGAACCACCCCCGTGTCGGCGACGTTCGGCACCAGCCGGTTGCCCAGCCTGCCGTTGTCGCGACGACGCGTCCTGTTGCTGCGGTGCTGTGGGCCTGTGGTATCGGGATCAACCTGGCAGGCCTGGTGCACTCAGTCAGGAGGAGGAATCAACCGTCAGCCGTGGACGCCTACGTGGCATCTGTAAGGACCTTATCCGCTCGCCGCCCATTACAGTGGGGCGGTGGCCGGACGCGGTGCTACACGGTCCGAGGGCTGTGCATCTCCACCCTGCACGTATCCCTGATAATTCGGGTGCTGCCGCGCGCTGAATCCGCAACGGGTTGCATTTTTCGCCATCTTCATAAGGGAAGCTGGCGCCATTCATGTCCAAGGCAGGTATTTCCGAAGCATTCGCCGGGTGCAGGAGGAAGTGACGATGGCGGTGCAGAGACACGGCGAAAAAAGCCAGTTAAGCAGGTGAACTACCGCACTTATGATTTTTTTCGGTCTTCTCTACCCGGCGCGAGTGGCGCTTCCAGGTATTTCTATAAACTGGCGAAAGCCCCGTAGGACGGCCTCGCGTCCTCGAGAATTGCGTTGGTCAGGGGCTGGCAAAGCGCCGTATACCGCTGGCCCACCGCTTTTGGCGGCGTTCGCGACTATAGCAGCAATGATTAAGTGCTTCAATTCCCTAAAAAATTGTTATTATCGGCGCCATGACTACCAATACCCCTCCGACTTCCGGCGTCCAGCTGATCGAAGTCGCGCCGGAGCTTGCCGGCCAACGAATCGACAATTTCCTGATCACGGCGCTCAAGGGCGTGCCTCGCACCTTGGTCTACCGCATCCTGCGCAAGGGTGAAGTGCGGGTCAACAAGGGGCGGGTCAAGCCTGAATACAAGATCCAGGCCGGCGACATCGTGCGCGTGCCACCGGTGCGTCTGCCCGAGCGTGACGAGCCGGTGCCGGTGGCGCAATCGCTGTTGCAGCGCCTGGAGGCGGCCATTGTCTATGAAGACAAGGCGCTCATCGTGCTCAACAAACCGGCCGGCATTGCCGTGCATGGCGGCAGCGGCCTGAGCTTTGGCGTGATCGAAGCGTTTCGCCAGTTGCGTCCGGATGCCAAGGAACTGGAACTGGTGCACCGGCTCGATCGCGACACTTCCGGCCTGCTGATGATCGCCAAGAAGCGCAGCATGTTGCGCCATCTGCACGCTGCCCTGCGCGGTGATGGCGTCGACAAGCGCTACATGGCGCTGGTGCGTGGCAACTGGCCGACCGCGAAGAAACAGGTCAATGCCCCATTGCAGAAGAGCAACCTGCGTTCTGGCGAGCGTATGGTCGAGGTCAACGAAGAGGGCAAGGAAGCGCTGACCCTGTTCAAGGTGCTGCGCCGTTTCGGCGACTTCGCCACCATGATCGAAGCGCGTCCGATCACCGGTCGCACCCATCAGATCCGCGTGCACGCCCTGCATGCCGGGCACATGATTGCCGGCGACAACAAATACGGCGATGAAGAATTCTCCCGCGAGATTCGTGATCTCGGCGGCAAGCGCCTGTTCCTGCATGCCTATGCCCTGACCGTGCCGCTGCCCGATGGCGGCGAGCTCAAGGTAGAAGCGCCGGTCGACGAAATGTGGGCCAAGACTGTAGAGCGCCTGGCGCGGCCTGACTTCACATGAGCAAACCCTACGAGCTGCTGATTTTTGACTGGGATGGCACCCTGGCTGACTCTGTCGGGCGCATCGTTCTGGCGATGAATGAGGCCGCTGAGCGCGCCGGTGAGGCGCCCAGTGCCGAGGATGCAATCAAGGGCATTATCGGCCTGGCCCTGAGTGAGGCGATCTGGACCCTGTATCCGCACCTTGAGCCGCTGCAGGTCGAACGCTTCCGTCAGCACTATGCTGATGTGTACATGGCGCTCGATCAGCAGCCGTCACCGTTGTTTGACGGTGTGGTCGAGTCGCTGGATGCGTTTCGCGCCCAGGGCTATCGCCTGGCAGTAGCTACTGGCAAGGCCCGTCGCGGGCTCGATCGGGTGCTCAAGGCCAATGGCTGGGAAGACTTTTTCGATATCACTCGGGCGGCTGACGAAACCCGCGGCAAGCCGCACCCATTGATGCTTGAAGAAATTCTTGCCCACTGCCGCGCCGAACCCGGCCAGGCGCTGATGGTCGGAGATTCTGCGTTCGACCTGCAAATGGCCAACAACGCCGGCATGCACTCGGTGGCTGTCGGTTACGGGGCTATGTCGCTGCAGGCGCTGGCAGAGTTCGGGCCGCAGGTGTGCATTGATCACTTTTCCCAGTTGCGCGAGTGGTTGGCAGGTTCGGCGCAATTATCAATTCCAAGGTAGGTGAGCATGGCTGACGAGTGGAAAGCGCCCGAGACCGAAGTGGTCGAGAGTGAGGATCGCAAGAGCTGGAAGCTGCTGGAGAAAACCCTCCTTGCTGGTGTGCAGGAGCAGCGTCGAGCGCGACGCTGGGGGATCTTCTTCAAGCTGCTGACGTTCCTTTACCTGTTCGGCATCCTGTTCCTGTTCTCGCCGCTGATGAGTATGGACGGCGCTGCTTCGCGCAGTGGCAGCCATACCGCACTGGTCGAGGTGCGTGGGGTTATTGCTGATCAGGAGGCGGCCAGTGCCGACAACCTGATCAAGAGCCTGCGCGAGGCATTCAAGGATGCCAATACCAAGGCAGTGGTGATGCGTATCAACAGCCCAGGCGGCAGCCCGGTGCAGTCCGGTTACGTCTATGACGAGATTCGCCGCCTGCGCGCCGAGTACCCGCAGATCAAGCTCTACGCAGTGATCACCGACCTCGGTGCCTCGGGTGCCTATTACATCGCCAGTGCTGCCGATGAGATCTATGCCGACAAGGCCAGCCTGGTCGGCTCGATCGGCGTTACCGCCGCGGGCTATGGCTTTGTCGGTGCCATGGACAAGCTGGGCATCGAGCGGCGCACTTATACGGCCGGTGAGCACAAGGCATTCCTCGATCCGTTCTCGCCGCAAAAACCTGAAGAAACCGAGTTCTGGCAGGGCGTGCTCAACACCACTCACCAGCAGTTCATTGCCATGGTCAAACAGGGGCGTGGTGATCGGCTCAAGGATAAAGAGCACCCTGAGCTGTTCAGTGGCCTGATCTGGTCCGGTGAGCAGGCCAAGGCGCTAGGCCTGGTAGATGGTCTGGGCAGTGCCAGCTATGTCGCCAGAGACATCGTTGGCGAGAAGAATCTGGTCGATTTCACTGTGCAGGAGTCGCCGTTCGACCGTTTCTCCAAACGCATCGGCGCCAGCGTAGCTGAGCACCTGGCAATGTGGATGGGCTTCCAGGGACCGACCCTGCGCTAAGCGCTGCTGGCCTGCGCGTGCAGGCCAGCAGTTTCCCTTCAGGGTACCTGTACGCCTTCTTCCAGCAGCATATCCACCAGGCGAATAAGCGGCAGCCCGATCAGGCTGGTCGCGTCGCTGCCATGGGTGCTCTGGAACAGGCTTACCCCCAGTCCCTCGGCTTTGAAACTGCCGGCGCAGTCGTAAGGCTGCTCTGCGCGCAGATAGCGCTCGATACTGGCCTGGCTCAGCTCGCGCATGACCACCGTGAACGGCACGAAGTCGACCTGGCAGTGGCCGCTGCTGCTGTTGAGCAGCGCCAGGCCGGTCAGAAAGGTGACCTGTTGGCCGCTGGCGGCAAGCAGCTGCTCGCGGGCGCGCTCGAACGTATGTGGCTTGCCGAGGATCTGTTCGCCCAGCACCGCGACCTGGTCAGAGCCGATGATCAGGTGGCCGGGGTGGGCTGCGGCCAATGCCTCGGCCTTTTGCTGCGCCAGGCGCTTGACCAGTGCGATGGCGGGTTCGTCAGGCAGGCCCTGTTCGTCTAGGTCGGGGCTTGCCGAGGTAAAGGGCAGGCGCAGGCGGGCGAGCAATTCGCGGCGGTAGGCAGAGCTGGAAGCCAGTAACAGGGGCAGCATGGTAGACTCCTTGGCAGATCAACCGATTCTATCATCCACTTGCCGCCGAATTTCCTTTGACAGGGGCGGGGGCCATCCCTAGAATGCTGCGCCTATGTTGAATGACCCGATTCCACCTCACGTTGACCCGCGCAAATTAGCCGATCGTGGCGTAACCCTTCAAGGTTCGTTGCAACTCGCTGATTTGGAAAGACTCTGCGACCCGCTTTCCGACAATGTCGGTACGGTGCAGGCGAAGTTCGATTTTGAACGAGATGGACAGCATGCTGTGGTTATCCACAGTGAGCTCGACGTCGAAGTCAAAATGGTTTGCCAGCGTTGTCTTGAGCTGGTCACCCTACCGATCCACAGCGAGTGTTCGTACGCGGTGGTGAAGGAGGGTGCGAATACCCAGTCGTTGCCGAAAGGCTATGACGTGCTGGAACTGGGCGAAGATCCTTTGGATCTGCAGGCGCTGATCGAGGAAGAGCTTTTGCTCGCCTTGCCCATCGTGCCTGCTCATCATCCGGAAGAATGCCAGCAGCCGGCGGGCCTCGATGAGCCCGAATCGAGCGAGGACGAGGTAACGCGGTCCAACCCGTTCAGTGTCCTGGCGCAGTTAAAGCGTGACCCAAACGTTTAGGAGTTAATCAATTATGGCTGTTCAGCAGAACAAAAAATCCCGCTCTGCCCGTGACATGCGTCGTTCGCACGATGCCCTGTCGGAAAACGCGCTGTCGGTAGAAAAAACCACCGGTGAAATTCACCTGCGTCACCACGTTTCGCCAGAAGGCGTTTACCGTGGCCGCAAAGTGATCGACAAGGGCGCTGACGAGTAAATCTTGTCCGCTCAGATCATCGCGATCGACGCAATGGGCGGGGACTTCGGTCCCCGCAACATTGTTCAGGCAAGTATCGCTTGCCTCTCGGCTACGCCCTCGCTGCACCTGACCCTCGTCGGTCAACCCTCCCTTCTTGAACCACTCGTCAGCGGCCTAGCAGCTGCCGATCGCGCGCGCCTGCAAATTGTCGCGGCCAGTGAAGTGGTGGAGATGGACGAGCGGCCCTCGCAAGCGTTGCGCAGCAAGCCTGATTCGTCGATGCGCATCGCCCTTGAACTGGTGCGGGACGGCAAGGCCCAGGCCTGCGTCAGTGCCGGCAATACCGGTGCACTGATGGCGCTGTCGCGCTTTGTCCTCAAGACCGTGCCAGGTATTGATCGGCCGGCCATGGTCGCGGCGATCCCGACCCAGTCAGGCTTTTGCCAGTTGCTCGATCTGGGCGCCAACGTTGACTGCAGTGCCGAGCATCTCTACCAGTTCGCGTTGATGGGCTCGGTGGCGGCGCAGGCCTTGGGCTTTCCGCGCCCACGCGTTGCGCTGCTCAACATCGGCACCGAAGACATCAAGGGCAATCAGCAGGTCAAGCTGGCGGCAACGCTGCTGCAGAATGCCCGCGGTATCAACTACGTCGGCTTTGTCGAGGGTGATGGCCTGTATCGCGGTGAAGCCGATGTGGTGGTGTGTGACGGCTTTGTCGGCAATATCCTGCTCAAGTCCAGCGAGGGTCTGGCAACCATGATCAGTACCAGAATCGAGGCGCTGTTCAAGAGGGGGGTGCTGGCGCGCGCGGTTGGCGTGCTGGCCATGCCGCTGCTCAAACGCCTGCAGGCTGACCTGGCGCCTGCACGGCACAACGGCGCGAGTTTTCTCGGTCTGCAGGGCATCGTCATCAAGAGTCACGGTTCGGCAGGGGTCGAAGGCCTGCAGAGCGCTATCCAGCGTGCGCTGATCGAGATCGAGGAAAACCTGCCCGGGCGCCTGCACAGCCGCCTCGAAGACCTGCTGCCTTAGGCATAATCGCCATGAGGTGGTTAAATGTGACCGCTGGGTTTTCGTATTCATCCAAGTTTTCAGATTCTGCGTACAGCCGTGGGCTGGGCGCATCCTCTCCGACGACAAGATCATAAGGGCTTGTTCAATGTCTGCATCCCTCGCATTTGTCTTTCCGGGTCAAGGTTCCCAATCGCTGGGCATGCTCGCCGAAATCGGCGCAGTAGAGCCGGTGATCGTCGAAACCTTCAAGGAAGCTTCCGACGCTCTGGGCTACGACCTGTGGGCACTGGTTCAGCAAGGTCCGGAAGAGCAACTCAATCAAACCGACAAGACTCAGCCGGCCATCCTCACCGCCTCCATTGCGTTGTGGCGCCTGTGGCTGGCGCAGGGCGGCGCAAAGCCTGCGTTCGTCGCCGGGCATAGCCTTGGCGAGTACAGCGCGTTGGTAGCGGCCGGTAGCCTCAGCCTGAAAGACGCGGTGCGCCTGGTCGAGCGCCGTGGCCAGCTGATGCAGGAAGCAGTCCCGGCAGGCCATGGCGGCATGGCCGCGATTCTCGGTCTGGACGACGAGGTCGTGGTCGCCATCTGCGCTGAAGCAGCAGAAGACCAGGTGGTCAGCGCGGTCAACTTCAACTCGCCAGGGCAGGTGGTCATTGCTGGCAACAAGGCAGCGGTAGATCGCGCCATGGAGCTGTGCAAGGCTAAGGGCGCCAAACGCGCCTTGCCGCTGGCGGTCAGCGTGCCGTCGCACTGCGCCCTGATGCAGCCTGCTGCCGAGCGCTTTGCCGAGTCGGTCAACGCCATCGATTGGCAGGCGCCGCAGATCCCAGTGGTGCAGAACGTTTCTGCAGCCATCCCAGCTGACCTGAGCGTGCTCAAGCAAGACCTGCTGGCCCAGTTGTACCAGCCTGTGCGCTGGGTTGAATGCGTGCAGACCCTGGCGGCCAATGGCGCGGTCAATCTGGTCGAGTGCGGCCCGGGCAAGGTCCTGGCCGGTCTGAACAAGCGTTGCGCTGAAGGCGTGACCACCTACAACCTCAATACCCCTGATGCCATCGCCGCCACCCGTGCGGCGCTGGCCTGAAACTGGAGAAGCTTGCATGAGCCTGCAAGGTAAAGTTGCACTGGTCACCGGCGCCAGCCGTGGTATCGGCCAGGCCATCGCCCTCGAGCTGGGCCGTCAGGGCGCTACCGTCATCGGTACCGCGACCTCGGCCTCGGGCGCCGAGCGCATTGCTGCCACGCTCAAGGAACATGGCATCACCGGCACCGGCATGGAGCTGAACGTGACTGATGAAGCGTCGGTCAACAGCGTTCTGGCCGCGATCCAGGAACAGTTCGGCACTACCGCGATCCTGATCAACAACGCCGGCATCACCCGCGATAACCTGATGCTGCGGATGAAAGACGACGAGTGGTTCGACGTGATCGACACCAACCTCAACAGCCTCTACCGCCTGTCCAAGGGCGTGCTGCGCGGCATGACCAAGGCGCGTTGGGGTCGCATTATCAGCATCGGCTCGGTTGTGGGTGCCATGGGCAACGCCGGTCAGGTAAACTATGCCGCCGCCAAAGCCGGTCTGGAAGGTTTCAGCCGCGCTCTGGCACGTGAAGTCGGGTCGCGCAACATCACTGTCAACTCGGTAACTCCAGGTTTTATCGACACCGATATGACCCGTGAGCTGCCAGAGGCTCAACGTGAAGCGTTGCAGGCCCAGATTCCGCTGGGCCGTCTGGGTCAAGCCGACGAAATCGCCAAGGTAGTTGCTTTCCTGGCGTCCGACGGCGCAGCCTATGTCACAGGTGCTACAGTGCCTGTGAACGGCGGGATGTACATGTAATATCGCAACTCAATGTGACGGATTGCTTCAAAAAAGAGTCATACTCCGAGCTTAAAATCCGTTATAAAGCTGCAACCAGATTCCGGGCAGAGGGTCGAGTGACCACATAGCCAGTTGATGGCGGGGCGCGTTACGCTTGAAAAGCAGGCGTCTTGCTATAAACTCGGTCACCGGCCAGCTGCCTGACATATGTCTATTAGGAGTGAAAATTAGGTATGAGCACCATCGAAGAGCGCGTCAAGAAAATCGTCGCCGAGCAACTGGGCGTCAAGGAAGAAGAAGTAACCAACAGTGCTTCTTTCGTAGAAGACCTGGGTGCCGATTCGCTTGACACCGTTGAGCTGGTGATGGCTCTGGAAGAGGAATTCGAGACCGAAATTCCTGACGAAGAAGCCGAAAAAATCACTACCGTTCAAGCTGCTATCGACTACGTCACCAGCCACCAGGCTTAAGACGTCTGTAGTCGACGCTTCTTGTCGGGGAAAACCGCACTGCCGTAACTGGCGTGCGGTTTTTTCTTTGCGAGATGTGTGAAGCAGGCACCAAGAGCCTTTTGCCATTGCCTTTTGCTGCAGAATGCAACGGCAAGAGACTCTGTTACTGGACAATGAGGAGAGTACTGTGTCGCGTAGACGCGTCGTGGTCACTGGTATGGGCATGCTGTCGCCGCTGGGTACCGATGTACCGAGCACCTGGCAGGGCATTCTGGCTGGCCGCAGTGGCATCGGTCCGATCGAACACTCCGATCTGACGGCCTACTCCACCCGTTTTGGCGGCTCGGTGAAGGGCTTTGAAGTCGAGCAGTACCTGTCGGTCAAAGAGGCCCGCAAGCTCGACCTGTTCATTCAATACGGCCTGGCCGCAGGTTTCCAGGCGTTCCGTAACGCCGGGCTGGAAATCAACGACAACAACCGTGAGCGGATCGGCGTGGCCATGGGCTCCGGCATCGGCGGCCTGACCAATATCGAAGAGACCAGCCGGACCTTGCACGAGCAAGGCCCGCGTCGCATCTCGCCGTTCTTTGTGCCTGGTTCGATCATCAACATGATCTCCGGCTTCCTGTCGATCCATTTGGGTCTGCAGGGCCCGAACTATGCCATCGCCACTGCCTGTACCACCGGCACCCATTGCATCGGCATGGCCGCGCGCAACATTGCCTACGGTGAAGCCGATGTGATGATCGCCGGCGGCGCTGAAATGGCCGCGTGTGGCCTGGGCATGGGCGGTTTCGGTGCTTCGCGTGCGCTGTCGACGCGCAATGACGAGCCAACCCGGGCCAGTCGGCCGTGGGACAAGGGCCGTGATGGTTTCGTGCTCTCCGACGGTGCCGGTGCACTGGTGCTCGAAGAGCTCGAGCACGCCAAGGCGCGCGGCGCCACCATCTATGCCGAGCTGGTTGGCTTTGGTATGAGCGGTGATGCCTATCACATGACCTCGCCACCGGATTCCGGTGAGGGTGCGGCGCGCTGCATGACCAATGCCCTGCGCGATGCCGGCATCGCCCCAGAAGAGGTCAGCTACATCAATGCCCATGGCACCTCGACCCCGGCCGGCGATATCGCCGAAGTGGCCGCGATCAAGCGTGTGTTCGGTGAGCATGCGTACAAGGTGGCAGTCAGCTCGACCAAGTCGATGACGGGTCACCTGCTCGGTGCTGCCGGTGCCGTGGAAGCGATCTTCAGCGTGTTGGCAATCAACAGCCAGATGGCGCCGCCGACCATCAACCTGGACGAGCCGGACGAGGGCTGCGATCTCGACTTCGTTGCCCATCACGCCCGCAGCATGCCGATCGACGTGGTGCTGTCCAACTCGTTCGGCTTTGGTGGTACCAACGGCTCGCTGGTGTTCCGCCGGTTCGCCGACTGATGCATAGCTGGATCGACGGCCAACCCGCGACTGCAGTCAACCTGCACAACCGCGGGCTGGCCTACGGCGATGGTCTGTTCGAAACCATCGCCGTGCGTGCCGGCAAGCCCAGCCTGCTGGAGCTGCACTTGCAGCGTCTGGCACTGGGCTGCCAGCGTCTGGCTATCAGCATCGACCTGCCGTTGGTGCGCGACGAACTGCTGCGCTTTGCCAGCCAGCTCGGCGACGGCGTCGCCAAGCTGATCGTTACCCGTGGCGGCAGCCAGCGCGGCTACGCTCCAGGCGTTGGCGCCGCGGCTCGGCGTATCCTTCAGGGTAGCCCGCTGCCACAGTATCCCGCAGTCAATGCCGAGCAAGGCGTGCGTTTGTTCGCCTGCCAGACGCGCCTCGCGGAACAACCCCTGCTGGCCGGCCTCAAACACCTCAATCGCCTTGAGCAAGTGCTGGCCCGCGCCGAATGGCAGGACACCGAGCACGCCGAAGGGCTGGTCTGTGACAGCCACGGGCGGGTCATCGAGGGCGTTTACAGCAATCTGTTCATGGTTCGTGGCGGAGTGCTGCAAACGCCTGAGCTGAGTCGCTGCGGTGTAGCCGGGGTAATGCGCGGCGCCTTGCTGGCGCAAGCGCCGGCACTGGGTATGAGCGTGCAGGTCAGTGATCTGGCCCTGGCTGACCTGGAACAGGCCGAGGAAGTCTTTCTCTGCAACAGCGTGTATGGAATCTGGCCGGTACTGGAGTGCTCTGCGCTCAAGCTGAACTGGCCGGCGGGGCCGCTCACCCGTAAACTGCAGGCCGTTGCCCGGACGTTACTGGATACCTGATTCGTGAGACGCAAATTTCTCCTGCTGCTGGAAATAGGCCTGATCCTAGCCGGTCTGGCGTTGGGCTGGTCGGCCTGGAAAGTCCATTCGGCCCTTGAGCAGCCCCTGCACGTCGAGCAGGAGCGGATGCTCGAGGTTCCCAACGGCACCACACCCAATCGCATGTTCTACCGCATGCAGTCTGACGGCTTGCTCGACGATGCCGTCTGGCTGCGCCTTTACTGGCGCTTCAACATGGCCGGCACGCCACTGCATACCGGTGAATACCGGCTGACACCTGGCATGACCGTCAACCAGCTGTTCGATGCCTGGCGCCGTGGCGATGTTGTGCAGTACAACCTGACTCTGGTCGAAGGCTGGACCTTCCGCCAGGTGCGCACGGCAGTGGCCAAGCACGAGAAAATCACCCAGACCTTGGACGGCCTGTCCGATGCCGAGGTGATGGACAAACTTGGCCATAGTGGCGTGTTCCCTGAGGGGCGCTTCTTTCCGGATACCTACCGCTTCGTGCGTGGCATGAGCGATGTCGAGTTCCTGCAGCAGGCGTACATGCGTCTTGAGCAAGTGTTGGCCAAGGAATGGGCCGAGCGGGCCACCGATCTGCCTTACCGCGACCCGTACCAGGCGCTGATCATGGCTTCGCTGGTCGAGAAGGAAACCGGTATCCCGCAAGAGCGCGCGCAGATTGCTGGGGTGTTCGTGCGGCGTCTGCGGCTGGGCATGATGCTGCAGACCGACCCGACCGTGATCTATGGCATGGGCGAGCGCTATAACGGCAAGATCACCCGTGCCGACCTGCGTGAGCCCACGCCCTACAATACCTATACCATCAGTGGCCTGCCGCCGACACCGATCGCTATCGTCGGCCGCGAGGCGATTCATGCCGCGCTGAACCCGGCCAACGGCACCAGTCTGTACTTCGTTGCGCGGGGCGACGGCAGTCACGTGTTTTCCGACGACCTCGACAACCACAACTCGGCAGTGCGCGAGTATCAACTCAAGCGCCGCAGCGACTACCGCTCCAGCCCCGCGCTACAGGCGCAGCCGGGTGCGATTGAGCAGCCAGAACCGGCAGCGGGAGACCAGCCGACACCTGCTGCGGATGCACCGGCAGACGCACCTGCGTCGACCCCGCCAACCGCACCGGCGACCGACGCTGCACCCGCAGCGGCGCCGACACCCGATGACAAACCCTAAGGACTGCGCGTGAGCGGCTTGTTTATTACCCTGGAAGGCCCCGAAGGCGCGGGCAAGAGCACCAACCGCGAATATCTGGCGCAGCGCTTGCGCGAGCAGGGCCTGGACGTAGTGCTGACCCGCGAGCCGGGCGGCACGCCGGTTGCTGAACAGATTCGTGAGCTGCTACTGGCACCAAGCGACGAAAGCATGGCAGCGGATACTGAATTGCTGTTGATGTTTGCGGCGCGTGCCCAGCACCTGGCCAAGGTCATCCGCCCGGCGCTGGCGCGCGGTGCGGTGGTGTTGTGCGATCGCTTCACCGATGCCACCTACGCCTACCAAGGTGGCGGCCGCGGCTTGCCGGTCGAGCGCATTGCTACGCTGGAAACATTTGTCCAGGGCGATCTGCGCCCTGACCTGACGCTGGTGTTCGACCTGCCGATCGAGATCGGCCTGTCGCGCGCGGCTGCCAGGGGCCGTTTGGACCGCTTCGAACAAGAAGGCACGGCCTTCTTCGAGGCCGTGCGCCATGCCTATCTGGCACGGGCCCAAGCTGACCCGCAGCGCTACAGCATCCTCGACGCCGGCCAATCGCTGGAGGCGGTGCAGCGCGACATCGACAGCTTGTTGCCGGCCATGCTGGAACGCGCCCGTGGCTGAGGCCTTCGCCTGGCAGGATGCGCTCTGGCAGCAATTGGCCGGGCGCAGCCAGCATGCCCATGCCTACCTGTTGCACGGTCCGCAGGGGATTGGCAAGCGGGCCCTGGCCGAGCGCCTGATGGCGCGTTTGTTGTGCCAGCAGCCGCAAGGTGCTGATGCCTGCGGGCAGTGCAAGTCATGCCTGTTGCTGCGTGCTGGCAGCCATCCGGACAACTACGTGCTTGAGCCGGAAGACGTCGACAAGCCGATCAAGATCGACCAGGTTCGCGATCTGGTGTCGTTTGTTGTTCAGACCGCGCAGTTGGGCGGGCGCAAGGTGATCCTGATCGAACCGGTCGAGGCCATGAACATCAATGCCTCCAACGCCTTGCTCAAGAGTCTGGAAGAGCCGTCCGGCAATACGGTGCTGCTCCTGGTCAGCCATCAGCCGAGTCGACTGTTGCCGACCATCAAGAGCCGTTGCCAGCAAGTTGTATGTCCGCAACCAAACCTTGCCCAAAGCCAGGCCTGGCTCGCCAACGCGTTGCCAGACAGTGAACCGGGAGAGCGCGAGGAGCTGCTGACCCTGGCGGCAGGATCGCCACTGATGGCGGCCAAGCTGCACGCGCAAGGTGTCCTCGAGCAACGTGCGCAGGTCACCGAGGGCGTGAAAAAACTGCTCAAGCAGCAACAGTCACCGACGCAACTGGCCGAGTCGTGGAACAGCGTGCCGCTGCTGCTGCTGTTTGACTGGTTCTTCGAGTGGTCGCACCTGATCCTGCGCTATCAGATGACTCAGGATGAACAAGGCCTGGGCCTGGCAGATATGCGCAAGGTGCTGCAGTATCTGGCGCAGAAGAGCCGCCAGGGCAAGGTGCTGGAAACCCAGGCGTGGATCCTTGAACAGCGCCAGAAGGTGCTGGGCAAGGCCAACCTCAACCGCGTGTTGCTGCTGGAGGCCTTGTTGGCCCACTGGGTCCAGCTGCCAGGCTCACGCTGACTCCCTTCTTCTAAATATGTGTCCTGCTGCCATGCTCGTAGATTCCCACTGCCACCTCGACCGTCTAGACCTGAGTGCCCATGATGGCTCGCTCGATGCTGCCCTGCAGGCGGCGCGTGAGCGCGGGGTAGGGCACTTTCTGTGCATCGGCGTGAGTGCCGACAATGCCGGCGCGGTAAAGGCGTTGAGTGAACAGTACGCAGATGTCGACTGCTCGGTGGGTATTCACCCGCTGGATCTGGCGCCAGGAGAAACCCCAGCGCTGGACTGGTTGCTCAACGAGCTTGCGCATCCGCACGTCGTGGCGATTGGTGAGACTGGCCTGGACTATCACTACGAGCCGGAGGCGGCGAGCCTGCAGCAGGCGTCTTTCCGCTTGCACCTGGAGGCCTCGCGGCAGACCGGCAAGCCGGTGATCGTGCACACCCGTGCGGCCAGGGCTGACACCCTGGCGCTGTTACGCGAAGCCAGCCTGGAGCAGGCCGGGGTGTTGCACTGCTTCACTGAAGACTGGCCGATGGCCAAGGCGGCGCTGGACCTGGGCTACTACATCTCGTTGTCCGGCATTGTCACCTTCCGCAATGCCGAGGCCCTGCGCGACGTGGCCCGCCAGGTCCCCAGCGATCGTCTGCTGGTCGAGACAGACTCACCGTACCTGGCGCCGATCCCTTACCGAGGCAAGCCCAACTTGCCTCAGTACGTGCGCGAAGTCGCCGAATACGTCGCGTCGCTGCGTGGCGTCAGTTATGCACAATTGGCCGAGCAAACCACGGCCAACTTCAAGCGCTTGTTCCCGCTTGCGCGAGTACGCTGATCTGACAGCCGGATTGGCGGGCAAAAAAAACCCGGATTCTGGGGGAGGAAACCGGGTTAAGACCATTAGGAGTAAACAAAGGCACGCGGTCCCTGAGCGCCTTTATCGGCACGCCACTTGGGGGGATGTGGCGGGTCAACACTTCAAGTATTGGTCAGCTTTGGCACAGTGCCAGCGACAACTGGTCGTTTTTTAAACAGATTTGGAATACGTCGCGGGATGCACAGTGCATTCCCTGCAGGCAAGTCACTTCGATTGGCCAATCTGCAGCTTGCCCCATCAATCCCACCGTTTGCGAACTCATCGTGAAACACAGACATGCGCCGATGATCCGTGCAATTTCTGTAAGCGTCTGCCGAACACACCTTCAGAATCCCCAGATTAAGGGCGATGGTGTCCACCTAAAAATACGTGGACACCATCGCCCTTAATTCAAGGAACACCATGCGTCAGCGCACCTCTTATCCCAAA